>Ga0136557_1000083_pt1 | contig 74625 bp, 57 predicted proteins | sample AntRauTorckE6832_FD_104796 | JGI IMG/M metagenome (GOLD analysis project Ga0136557, IMG submission 104796) | Saline lake microbial communities from Rauer Islands, Antarctica - Metagenome Torckler E6 #832 | ecosystem: Environmental > Aquatic > Non-marine Saline and Alkaline > Saline | place...
AGTGCTACTCTCCGTTGTGCCGCTTGCAGGAGCCCTGACCGGGCGTGACAGTCTGCAGGCGTTCGCACGACCGTTGGCCTCGGGCATGTTTGTGTTTACCGGTCTGGCGTTTGCCATTCTGACCCATGCGTTTCTGGTTGATGACTTCTCCGTGGCTTATGTGGCCAACAACAGCAACAGTCTGTTGCCCTGGTATTATAAGTTCAGTGCGGTCTGGGGTGGTCACGAAGGCTCCCTGTTGCTCTGGATACTGATGCTGGCCGGCTGGACTCTGGCTGTGGCCGTTTTCAGCCGTAAGCTGCCTCCGGTCATGGTGTCTCAGGTACTTTCTGTGCTCGGGATGATTGCCGTCGGCTTTTTCCTGTTCATTATTGTCACATCCAACCCGTTTGATCGCCTGCTGCCTAACATTCCGGCTGATGGCCAGGATCTGAACCCGTTATTGCAGGATATTGGTCTGATTATTCACCCGCCCATGCTTTACATGGGTTATGTGGGCTTCTCGGTTGCTTTTGCCTTTGCCATCGCCGCGCTGATCAACGGTCGGCTGGACGCTGCCTGGGCCCGGTGGTCCCGGCCGTGGACAACTGTGGCCTGGTCATTCCTGACGATCGGTATCGCCCTGGGTAGCTGGTGGGCCTATTACGAGCTTGGCTGGGGCGGCTGGTGGTTCTGGGATCCGGTCGAAAATGCTTCCCTGCTGCCCTGGTTGTCTGGTACCGCGTTGATCCACTCGCTGGCGGTGACCGAGAAGCGAGGTGTCTTCAAGAGCTGGACCGTACTGCTGGCTATCGTCACCTTTGCATTGAGCTTGCTGGGTACCTTCCTGGTCCGTTCAGGGGTGCTTACATCCGTTCACGCATTCGCATCGGATCCGGAGCGTGGCAGTTTCCTGCTCATGTTGTTGGGCATTACGGTGGTGGCCAGCCTGGCACTTTACGCCTTCCGGGCGCCGGTGGTACACGTGCGTTCTCGCTATGGCTCGCTGTCACGTGAAATCTTCCTGTTGCTCAACAACGTGCTGCTGGTGTCGGCTACGGCTCTGGTTGCTCTTGGCACGCTGTATCCGCTGGTGCTGGATTACCTTGATATGGGCAAGCTGTCCATTGGCGAGCCATTCTTTAACGCCACCTTCAGTCCGCTGGCAGTCGCAGCCGGCCTGTTGCTGGGTGCGGGCATCTTCTCTCGCTGGAAGAAAACCGATGGCGGCTGGCTCGCGCGTAAATTGTTGTGGCCATTGGCGCTCAGTATATTGATCACGGCCGCTGTGATGATCGGTTATGGTGGATTTGCCCCCTGGGCGTTTGCCGGCATCTTCGCGTCTGTCTGGGTAACCGTCGCAACTTTCTGGGATCTCTGGGACAAATCGGCCTCCCGCCAGGGTCGGCTATACGGTCTCAAACGCCAGACTCGCAGCTATTGGGGCATGGTGCTCGGCCATCTTGGTGTTGCCATGGTAATGGCGGGGGCCACGGTGGTCTCCAACTATGGTATCGAGCGGGATGTACGCATGGTGCCCGGCGATTCCGCCATGGTGGGTGACTACGAAATTGTGTTCAGGGACATCGGCCAGCGCCGCGGTGCCAACTTTACGGCCGAATACGGCAGCTTCGATGTCTTTCTGGATGGAGAGAAAGTCTCCGAGCTGCATCCGGAAAAGCGGAACTACACCGTGGGCATGAGCATGATGACGGAAGCCGACATTGATGCCGGCCTGTTCCGGGATGTGTTTGTGGCCATCGGTGAGCGCATCAGCGACGAAGCCTGGGCGATCCGCCTGCAATACAAACCCCTCATTCGCTGGTTGTGGCTGGGTTCTCTGGTAATGGCTATTGGTGGCTTCCTGGCGATTTCCGACAAGCGCTATCGGATTCGTCTGCGCAAGGAAGAAAAGGTTGAAGCCCACTCTGCTCAAACCGGTGGCAAGCCCGCGGAGGCTGCATCATGAAACGGTTATTCATGTTTTTGCCACTGGTGGTGGCGGTGGCTATCGGGATCTTCCTGTTTACCGGGTTGGGCAAAGATCCTACGGAACTGGAATCGGCACTGATTGGTAAATCAGTGCCGGAGTTCAGCCTGCAGGCACTGGTTGATCCTGATCAGACGCTGGGTACTTCGGTGTTCAAAGGGCAGGTTTCCCTGTTGAATGTCTGGGCCGAATGGTGTCCGTCATGCTGGGATGAGCATGAATACCTGATGCATCTGGCCAATGATAAGGGTGTGCGAATTGTCGGGCTGAACTACAAAGACACACGTGAAAAAGCCTTCAGCTTTCTGAACCGTCTGGGCAACCCCTATGAAACCATTATCTTCGACCCACAAGGCAGTCTGGGTTTTGATCTTGGTGTCTATGGCGCACCGGAAACCTATGTGATTGATGCCGAGGGTGTTGTGCGCTTTCGCCATGTGGGCGTGGTGAATCAGAGGGTTTGGGAAGAAGAACTGCTTCCGATTATCAATCAGGCAAAAGGTAATAGCTGATGCGGTTTTTTGCAGTGGTGCTGGCCTGTGTGTTCTGGTTTTCCGGGCCGGCTCAGGCAGAGGTGAAAGAAGTCTATGATTTCGATACCCGGGCGGAGGAACAGCGTTATCAGCAACTGATCGCTGAGCTGCGCTGCCCGAAGTGCCAGAATCAGAATATTGCGGATTCCAATGCGCCCATATCCAAGGATATGCGCGATCAGGTCTACCGGATGATGAAAAACGATGCGTCCAATGATGAAATTGTTAACGCGCTGGTATTGCGTTTCGGTGAGTTTGTGCAGTACAAGCCACCGGTAGACAGGCGCACTATTTTGCTATGGGCCTTTCCTGCCATCGCTGTCATCGGTGGTTTTCTGGTGGTGGCCGGCGTGGTCTGGCGGTCCCGAAAGCGCAGCCAGGACGAGCCGGAACTCAGTGAACACGACAAAACCAGAGCCGAACGGATGCTGTCTGGTCAGGATGATCAGACAGATCGCTGATCGCGCTTGATTGCTCCACCTCGTCCTTGATCAACCCCATTCATTTCGAACCGCGATGATGACTCCATGACTGAAACATTCTGGATTGCCGCAACGGTATTCATTCTCTTTGCCCTGGCATTTGTACTTTACCCGGTGTTCTTTCACCGGTCACAGGCACGGCTGGAAGCGGATATCAGAAACCAGAACCTGCTGGCGTATAAATCCCGCCTCAAGGAGCTGGACGACGAACGCGAAGCTGGCGTACTGGATGACGAAAGTTATCGACAGTTAAAAGAAGAACTGACGGGTGCCATGCTGGAAGATGTTCCGGAAAACGAAGCGCCGCGCAAGCGTGTCCCGGGTCGCAAAAGCGCCATGGCGGTGGTGCTTGTGGCTTTGGTGTTTCTGCCGGTCGGGACTTATTTCGGCTACCAGCAATGGGGCTCGATGGATCAGGTGGAGCAGTTCGTTGCCATGCAGGAAATGGAAGCCTCTGGTGGCAGCCAGGCTGCGCGTATGGCTGAGCTGGCCGAACAGCTGCGTGAACGCCTGCAGCAGAACCCGGATAATGCCGATGGCTGGGCCATGCTGGGCCAGACCTACATGCGCATTGAACGCTTTGAAGATGCTGCTTCGGCCTACCAGCAACTGGCCCGTGTAATGGAAGAAGACCCGAATTCCAGTGCCGTGGCCCTGGGCCTGGCGGCTCAGGCACGCTTCTTTGCCAACGGTGGCCGGATGTCGCCGGAAGTGCAGGAAGTCGTTGAAGAAGCCCGCGCACTGAATCCTGATGAAGTGAACTCTCTGGGGCTGCTGGGTATTTATTCCTTCAGCCAGGAAAATTACCGGGACGCCATTGAGCACTGGGAGCGAATTGTCGAAATTGCGCCAGACCACCCGCAGATCGCCTCTATCCGGGAAGGCATAAGCGAAGCCTATCGTCGCCTGGGTGAGACGCCTCCGCCCATGGAGGCCCAGGAATCCGAGCGGGTTGAAAGCGCGGGCGTTTCTTTGCGGGTTTCTCTGGCTGAAGACCTTCAGCAGCAGGTGTCGGACGACACCACGCTGTTCATCTTTGCTCGTCCGACCGGCAGCACCGGTGGCGCGCCGGTTGCGGTTGTACGTCTTACAGCCGGCGCCTTGCCGGCGGATATTCGGCTGGACGACAGCTACGCGATGTCTCCGCAGGCGGCCATTTCGGGGCAGGAAAAAGTGGCTGTGGTCGCTCGACTGACTACGAGCGGCGGTGTGAACCCGCAGCCGGGTGACTTGCAGGGCCAGATCGAAGCGGAGGTAACGGCTCCGGACGAACAGGGTGAACCTGTAGAACTGGTGATCAACCAGCAACTGACCAACTGATCTTTTCGCTTACCGCGCTGTCCGGCCCTTTGTCGCTGTTGTTTTACTCCGACAATCCGGCCGGATAAAGCGGGGGCAAGCTTTCCTGGCTGGCCCTGTCCTTTTGTCTGGCCGTTCTCCCGATGGCTTTGATCAGCCGTGTTCTGACCTTCTTGCTTACTTCACTCTTACCGCCCCGGGCTGAAAAAAGCGCTTCCTGATAGTCTTCCATGGCAGTCTCCAATTCACTGTCATGAAGATGCCGGGCAAGATCCTGAGTGCTGGCAAATGCATGTCCCGGGTACTGAAGCCGTGCCCATCGCAACAGCAGGCCGGATGCCTCGGAAGAGCTGTTTGTGACCGACTGAATCAGGTCGTCGAACGCCTGCTTTTCGCTATGGCTTTGTTGTCTCGGGGTCTGGGGTCGGCTGGCTTTCTTGCCCCGGCTACGCCACCAGAGCGCCAGTGTTGCCAGCCAGAGTAAGGCGAACGCCAGGGTGCTCCAGATCCAGCCGGAAACACTTTGGGTTTCACCGTCTCCTGAATCAGAACTCCGGGCTGTACCATTGGCGTTATCGGCTTCATTGATGTCGGGTGTTGCCACAACGGCTTCGGCGCCTGTGATCTGGTAGGTGCTGGCCGGTAAAACGGCTTCTTCAAGCTCGTCGGTCTCGGTGTTCCACCAGGGAATGCTCAACCGGGGCACCACGGTTTCACCGGCCTGTACAGGCACCAGAGCGAAACTTTGCTGTAGCACCGATTGCAGACCATTCTGCGTGGCGTCGGTGTTTCGCAGTGGCTGATCCGGGTATTGGCGGATACCGCCAGACAGTCGCTGAGGGAAGGGCGGCAGGGCCTCGGCAGGCAACCCGGTGGCCTGCAGGGTCAGTTTGCGGGTGAGGTTGCTGCCAGCTTCCAGTTCTCTGGTCCGGGGCAGCCCCTCCTCAGAAAGGCTCATGCTGCTTGCCGGTAACCAGGGGGTGTTTGCCGGATACTCGGCGGGTATAGATTTTACCGGCACTTCATAGAGTTGCTGGCTGTCCCGGACAGAACGTAGCTGGCGGGACGATGAGTCGCGGACGTGACCTTCAAAGCGAATGGCGGGCAACGTAAAGGTGCCTGGTTCCTGAGGGAAAATGGCGTAACGCCGTTCGATCACCTGGTATCGGGTGCCGTCCCGATACTGCACGGATTCCTGCTGATTGCCCAGCCGTTCAACAATGGCATCTGGATGCCCCGGCTCAGAAAGGTCGCCCTGAACCAGGCTGCCGGAGAAGTATAACTGTACCGTCAGTATCAGTTGCTCCTGCACATACACCTCGGCCTTGTCGGCGGACAGTTCGATGAAGGCATCCCGGCTTGCCGAAAAGGCAGGGAAACAGACCGCCAGTGACAGTGCGATGGCTGTCAGGCAAGACATAACAGTTTTTACCATGGTGTATCGCCTTCGTCGGTTCCGGTTTGTCGTTGTTGATGCTGTTGAAGAAATTTGCGTTGCAGCAGGCCGCCCGGGTTGTCGGGTATTCGGCGAAGCCATTGCTCCTGGCCCTGATCCAGGCTTTGTCCCGACGGTGGAGATTGCGGTTCAGGCTGCGAAGGTTCTCCTTTGTCCTGAGATTCCGGTTCCTGGCCTTCAGACGTCTCCTGCTGGGCATCCTGGTCGGGTTGCCCTTCGTCGTTCGGATTTTCAGGCGGACTTTGTTGCTGCGAGTCCTGTTGCTGGTGTTGTTCGTTGCTTCCCTGGTCCGATTCTTGTTGCTGTTGCTGTTGCTGTTGCTGTTGCTGTTGCTGTTCTTCTTGTTCTTGTAACTGCTCTACCAGTTGCTTGTTGAATCGGGCGGCATCCATATCCGGATTTTCCTGCAACGCCTGATCGTAAGCGTCTATAGCCTGTTCCAGCTGGCCAGCCCGGGCCAGAGCATTGCCCCGGTTATAGTGGCCGGTAGCACCGGGCTGGCTGGAGAAAGCCTCTGCGGCGGCGTCGTATTGGCCGATACGGTACAAGGCGGAACCTTTCCAGCCCGGCTGCTGCAATTGTTGGGCGGCGGCTTTCGGGTCTTGCTCAATCAGCTGTGGCGCCCTCTGGTCTTCTCTCTGCCACAGTCCGGTCCACTCCACTGCCATAGCCTGGCGTGGAGCCAGAGTCATCGGCAACAAGGCCAGTGCCACCACCGCAAAGGCACCCCGGCGCCAGCCCAGCAGCAACAGCGGCAAAGCCAGCCAGAGCAGCCAGTAGCCGTCGTCCTGCCAGCGGTTGGCTTTCAATCCTTCTTTGGTATCGGACCACTCGCCGCCGGCGTCCGGTTGCAGTTCCAGAGCGCGGATGTCGGCATTACCCAGGGTCAGAGCATGGCTGCTGCCACCGTTGCGGTCAGCAAGGCTGTTCAGGTTCCCGGGGTCGGCTTTCGCAATAACAATCTTGCCGCCATCGCGAATGAATCCGCGTTTCGCCAGTGGCATGGGACCGCCTTCCTCTGTGCCGACCACCAGCGTGCTCAGGCTGTAATTGGTCTGGTTCAGGCGCTCGGTAATCCGGTTGCGGTAATTTTCGCTCACCTGGTCTGTCAGCAGCAGAATCTGGCCCCGGCCGGGTGCACCCTGATCCAGCAACCCGATTGCCTGCTCGATGGCGAGATCGGCCCGGTTACCCTGCGCCGGCATGATGATGGGCTCAAGTACGTCCAGCAGGGCTTCAATGGTGCGGGTATCTTCCGTCAGCGGCGTCACCACATGGGCATCGCCAGCATAGACAACGAGGGCATTCAGCGCGCCCTGGCGTTCCGCGAGAATATCCCGAAGCTTGCGCCTGGCTTGAGTGATGCGGTCTGGCTCGACATCGGTCGCCAGCATGGAAATGGACAGGTCGAGGACCATAACCAGGCTGTCCTGCGATTGTTTCAGGGGCGTGGGCGCTTCCCGCCAGCTGGGCCCGGCCAGTGCGATGGCCAATACGGTCATTGCCGCGCCCAGAGGTAACAACGGGGAGCGTGAAGAGCGGGCAGAAGGCCCTTTGTGTTTCGGGATCAGTGGCCGGAGTAACCGGGCGGGGATGTGTTTTTCCCAGCCGATGTCACGTTGTTCCAGGCGATGTCTGGCCAGATAGAGCAATGGCAGCAGCAAAAGCAGCGCGAGCCACAGTGGCCGCAGGAAGTGAAAATCAGTCACGGTCAGCCTCCCTGAGCCTGCGGGTGAGCGGTATGCTGCCGGTCAGGCGGGTTGCCAGCAGGATCAGCCCGAGGAAGACCGCCACACCGGCGGGCCACGCGTAGAGATCTTTTACCGGACGATAGAATTGGCCGTCCTGCTCGATGGGCTCGAGCTGATTGATGGTGTCGTAGATGCCTTCCAGTTCTTCCAGGTTACGGGCCCGAAAATACTGGCCTCCGGTTTGTTGGGCCAGGCGTGTGAGCAGGTCTTCGTCCAGATCCCGGGACGGGTTCACCCGCCGGTTGCCGAACAATCCCTGTTGCACGATGGATTCGGCGCCGATGCCAATGGTGTAAAGGCGTACTCCCGCTGCCCGGGCAATTTCCCCGGCTTTATCCGGGGTGATTTCGCCGGCGGTATTCGCGCCGTCTGTCAGCAGAATGGCCACTCTTTGTTCCTGCGGGCGTTCGCGCAGGCGTTTGACGGACAGGCCGATTGCATCGCCGATGGCCGTGGCCCGGCCAGCCATGCCCAGACCAGCCTCATCCAGGAGGGTTCGCACGGTTTCCCGGTCAAAGGTAAGCGGTGCCTGCACGTAGGGGGTGGTGCCGAACAGGATCAGCCCCAGCCGGTCGCCTTCGCGTCGGTCAATAAAATCATCCAGTACCCGTTTGACAGCCTGTAGCCGGTTCATGCTTCTGCCTTGCTGAATCATATCCTGCTCTTCCATGCTGGGGGAGATGTCGACCAACAGCATCAGATCCCTTCCGGAAACCGGCATCTGTGTTTCTTCGCCAACGTGTTGTGGCCGTGCCAGGGCCAGCACCAGGCAGAGCCAGGCGATTGTCAGCGCTACCCGGCGCCAGCGGGAAAGGTGTTGGCCTGTGGTACTGACGCCAGGCATATCCGACAACCAGTGGCCGACAGGAATCACCGGAGCCTCGGCCGGCTCCCTGCGGGGCTTGCGGGCGAGCAGCAGCAATGGCAGCAAGGCCAGCACCAGAAACCAGGGATAGGCAAGGCTGATCATGGTTGCGCCTCCAGCCAAGTCCTGGCAAAGCGCAGTGCGTGGTCAGGCGCCAGTGTCGGGGCCGGTTGCCAGCAAGCTGCCACCATGGCATTGACGGTGTCAGCCGGGTTCGGTTGATCATTGGGCGCCGTCGCCAGCAGAAATTCAACCCATTGCTCGCCGGTGAGGGTTTCCGGGTGGCGCTCCGGGAAGACTTCCCGTGCTGCCCGTTTCAGTAACCCGTTGAGCTCGCCAAACCAGCGGGGGTGATTTTCCGCTCGGGCACGCAGAGCTTTGAGTTCGCTCATGGCGTCTCGGCGCCATTGTGTGCGTTTCCTTTGATGTCGCCACCATAGAAAAGCACCAACCAGAACCAGCAGCAGAATCAGGGCCAGCCACCACCAACCCACCGCCGGCGGCCACCAGCCGCCGGTTTCGGGCAACTGAATATCCCGCATTTGTGCCAGTAGATCCTGACCATTCATGCGATTCGCCCTCCCGGCCCGAGCAGCAGTCGCAGAGCCTCGGTGGGCGCGTCATTGGTGGAAATGGTGGCCGAAGCCACGCCGGCTGTGCGGAAGCATTCCGCCAGTTGCTGTTCGTGGGCTGTCACTTTTTTCTGCCATGCCTTGCGGAACGAGGGATTGGCGGCATCGAACCAGAGCGGGCCCCGGGGCCCGGCAACGGCGTATTGGCCCCGCTCGGGCAGGTGCTTTTCCAGAGGATCCTGAATGCGCAGGGCGGTTACGCTGTTGTGCCGCGCCAGCGCGCCCAGCAGACTTCTTGTGTTGTCACTGACGGTCATGAAATCGCTGACCACAAATATCTTGCTGCCGGTGTGGGCGACGCGGCGGGCTTCGGCAAGAGCGGTGTCCAGGCGGTTGCTGCTGTCAGCCGGCGAAGGCGGTGAGTCTGGTTGGTGCTGATGTCGGGCCAGGATGTCGAGCAGGCGCAATACCGACTTTTTCCGTCGGGCCGGACGCACCACGTCCAGGGTGTGTTCATTGAACACCAGGCCGCCAACCTGATCTCCGGCCCGCAATGCCAGCCACGCCAGCAGTGTGGTGAGTTGGGCGCAGCGAACCTGCTTGTAGGCCCCGGTGCTGGCGAAAAACAAGGTTGGTCCCAGGTCTGCAATCAGTAGCACCGGGCGTTCACGCTCTTCTTCATGAATTTTGGTGTGGGGTGACTGGCGGCGAGCGGTTACCCGCCAGTCTATGCTGCGAATATCGTCGCCGGGGTGATAAGGGCGAACCTCGGCAAAGGTCATGCCCCGGCCCCGTTGCCGGGACTGTTTCAGGCCGGCCTGACGGCTGCGCACCGGTCTGACGGAGGGCAGGCGCAGGGCACGGGCGTCGGCCTGCAGTCGCACCAGTTCGGGCAGAGAAATGTGAGTGGTTGCGCTGGTTTCGCCCATATGGCTTGCCTGTGTTGCTTGCATGAGATCAGGCGGTCACGGGTACCTGGTCAATCAGCCGCTGAATTACGTTGTCTGCTGTCAGCCCTTCTGCTTCAGCCTCGAAGGTGAGCAGAATACGATGACGCAACACATCGAAAGCCATGGTGCGCACGTCGTCCGGTGTTACGTAGTCCCGCCCATCCAGCCAGGCCAGCGCACGGGCGCAGCGGTCCAGAGCAATGGTGCCCCGGGGGCTGGCACCGAAGGCTGTCCACCGGGCCAGTTCCGGGTCCAGGGTGCCGGCGTCACGGGTGGCCAGAATCAGGGCCAGCAGATACTGCTCCACCGACTCAGCCATGTAGATATCCCCGACCGCCTGCCGGGCGGCCATTACCTCGTCTTCGGTCAGACGAATGTCTACCTTCGGCATTCCCTGACGGTAGTCCGTACGCGCCAGGTGCAGAATCTGTTTTTCGGCGCCGGCTGAGGGATAACCAATAACCACATGCATCAGGAAGCGGTCCAGCTGGGCTTCAGGCAGCGGGTAGGTGCCTTCCTGTTCTATCGGATTCTGGGTGGCCATCACCATGAACAGATTGGGCAGAGGGAAGGTTTCCTGGCCCACGCTGACCTGGCGTTCGCCCATGGCTTCGAGCAGGGCGGATTGTACTTTAGCCGGAGCCCGGTTGATTTCGTCAGCCAGAAGCAGATTATGGAACACAGGGCCGCGCTGAAATTCGAAGTTGCCGGTTTCCGCCCGGTAGATCTCGCTGCCGGTTACATCCGACGGCAGCAGGTCCGGAGTGAACTGGATGCGGTGGAAATCGCCTTCCAGGTGATCGGCCAGGGCCTTGATGGCCGTAGTTTTGGCAAGGCCGGGAGCGCCTTCCACCAGAAGGTGGCCATCGGCCAGCAGGGCGACAAGGAGCCTTTCAACCAATGCTTCCTGGCCGATAATGCGTTGGCTCAGTTGGTTTTTCAGATCACCGAACGTTTGTTGTAACGACATGAAATACGACGCTCTTGATTGCTGATCATTCGAAGGAGGCGAGACTTTTTGCTTCGCCTAGGTAATTGCCGCAGTTTTCGCGGCTTGCCGGCAAAAATCAAGGGTTTGACTATGCTGATAACAGCATGAATGAATTACCTTTATTTCACATAAAACCAGAGGTTGGAATATGAATGCGCTGACAATCGCCAGCAAGGAACAGTTTTTTGAACAACTGGCAGATGCGTTCACGGAAAAGCTTGCCAAAACCGAAGCCAAAAAGGTGATCGAGTTTGCGCGACAGCATTATGCCCATATTCCGCTTGAAGAACTCCTCAGTCGTCGTTTTTCGGATACGTATGGTGCGGTTCTGGCTGCCTGGCAGTTTCTGCAGAAGCGCAGTGCCGATGAAACACCGGTGGCCGTGTTCAACCCGGAACTGGAGAGTGATGGCTGGCAGTCGACCCATACCGTTATTTTCATTCTGCATCCGAACATGCCATTTTTGATCGATTCCCTGCGTATGGCCATCAACCGCAAGGATATCGGCACTCATTCGCTGCAGCATTCAATTTTTCAGGTTGAACGGGAAAGCTCCGGCAAACTGAAGAAGCTGCACCCGAACCCCGCAAAAAAGACCAGCGCCGATGCAGCCTTTGAGGCGTTTATCGTTCTGGAAATTGACCGTCACAGCGACCGGGAAGATCTGCGGGCGCTGGAAGAAGGGCTGCAAAGTGTACTGCACGAAGTGCGCATTGCGGTAGGCGACTTCACGGTCATGCAGGAGCGTGTCAATGAAATCTGCCAGGAGCTCGAAGGCACAACGGCGGGTATTACCGCAGACGATCGCAAAGAAGCCCAGGCTTTCCTGAAGTGGATGGCAGAAGACCATTTCACCTTCCTGGGCTACGACGAATACGACTTCGTGTCTGACAAGAAAGGGATGGAAGTACGCCGGGTCGCGAATTCTGAACTGGGTATTCTGCGAGTCAACAACGAGCGGCCGGATATGGTTCGCCTGAACGAGTTGCCCCAGCGTACCCAGCACGAAATGATCCGCACCGATGACGTCTTCATCTTCGCCAAGTCGGCGCAACGCTCCCGTGTTCACCGCCCGGCCTATCCCGATTACATTGCGGTGAAGAAGTTCAACAGCAAAGGTGAAGTGGTGGGCGAACGGCGCTTTTTGGGGCTGTACACTGCCCGGGCCTACAACGAGCGTCCGGTTGAGATCCCGCTGTTACGGCGCAAGTTCCAGACCGTCATGGAGCGTTCAGGCTTTCTGACCGACGACTATGCCGGCAGGGAACTTGAACAGATACTCACGCTTTATCCCCGGGATGAGCTGTTCCAGATCGAGACCGATGAATTGCTGCACGTTGCCAAGAGCATTCTGTACATTCAGGAGCGTCGTCGTATTGAGCTGTTCATGCGTGAAGATGTATACGGGCAGTTCGTAACCTGTCTGGCTTTCTTCCCGCGGGATATCTACAACACCGAGCTGCGTCTGAAAGTGGAGCGGGTGTTGAGAGAGCAGCTGGACGCGGAAGACATCGAGTTTGTCACGCACTTCTCCGAGTCTGTTCTGGCACGCGTGCAGTTCACCATCCGGGTGCCGCAGATGGAGAACCGTGAGGTTCCGATGGCGAAGATCCGTGACAAGGTGATCGAGCTGGCTCAGTCCTGGCGCGATGGCCTGAACGAAGCTCTGAGTGAGGCCTACGGTGAAGAAAAGGGCAACGAGCTGTATCGGATCTGGGGTGCAGGCTTTCCGGCCAGTTACACCGACATGTTCTCGCCACGGCGCGCCGCGATTGACCTGGACCACATCGCCGGGGCTGCCCACAGTGATGATCTCACCATGAGCTTCTACCGGGCGCTTGAAGAAGATGAAAGCACCCTGCATTTCAAACTGTTTTACCCGGACGAGCCGCTGCCGTTGTCGGACGTCATGCCGATCTTCGACAACCTGGGTTTCCGGGTTATCGGTGAGCATCCGTTCGAGGTGTTGGACTACAGCGGCAAGACCGTCTGGATTCATGACTTCACCCTGCAGACCCACGGTGGCGCTGTGGTGGACATTCACCGGATCCGCCCGATTTTCGAAGACCTGTTCCGTAAGGTCTGGCATGGCGAGGCAGAAAACGACGCCTTCAACCGCATGTTGCTGTCTTCCTACATGAGCTGGCGGGAAATTGCCCTGCTGCGGACTTACGCCCGTTACATGCGCCAGATCCGGATCTCCAATAGTCAGACCTTCATCTCCAACACGCTGGTCAACCACGTTAACCTGACCCGCACCCTGCTGGAATATTTTGATACCCGCTTCAATCCGGAGCGGTTCCAGAGCCCGGGGAAAAGCGAGGCGGCCCAGCAGAAACTGGAACTTGAATTCAATGCTGGCCTGGACGGAGTGGAGAACCTCAGTGAAGACCGTGTTCTCAGGCTGTATCTGGAACTGATGCAGGCCACTCTGCGCACCAACTACTTTCAGCCGGATGCCAAGGGCCTGCCGAAACCCTATATCAGTGTGAAGTTCGACCCCAGCGGGATTCCGGATATGCCGTTGCCCAGGCCGATGTTCGAGATTTTCGTTTACTCGCCACGGGTGGAAGGTGTGCACCTGCGCGGTGGCAAAGTGGCCCGGGGTGGCCTGCGCTGGTCGGACCGTTATGAGGACTACCGCACGGAAATTCTGGGCCTGGTGAAGGCTCAGCAGGTGAAAAATGCCGTTATCGTTCCGGTGGGTGCCAAAGGCGGTTTTGTCGCCAAACAGTTGCCGGATTCATCTGACCGCGAGGCCTTCCAGACCGAAGGCATTGCAGCTTACAAGACCTTTATCCGGGGGCTGCTCGATATCACTGACAACCTGGTGGATGCCGGTATTCAACCGCCGGAGAATGTTGTCCGTCAGGATGACGACGACCACTATCTGGTAGTTGCCGCTGACAAGGGCACGGCTACCTTCTCAGACATTGCCAACGGCCTTGCCGCCGACTACGGCTTCTGGATGGGCGATGCCTTTGCCTCTGGTGGCTCCAACGGCTATGACCACAAGAAGATGGGTATCACCGCCCGCGGCGCCTGGGTATCGGTAGAGCGCCACTTCCGGGAAATGGGCATTAACCCGGCAGTAGACGAGTTTACCACCATCGGTATTGGCGACATGGGCGGCGATGTATTCGGTAACGGCCTGCTGTGCTCGGAGAAGACACGGCTGGTGGCTGCATTCAACCACATCCACATCTTCATTGATCCACAGCCAGACGCAGCGCGGAGCTACAAAGAACGCAAGCGCCTGTTTGAAATGCCGCGTTCCGCGTGGACCGACTACGATACCAAACTCATCTCCAAGGGCGGTGGCGTGTTCAGCCGTAATGCCAAGTCCATTCCGGTGAGCCCGGAAATGAAAAAGCTGCTGGGTATCAAGTCAGACCGGGTGCCACCGAACATGCTGATCACTCACATCCTGAAAGCTCAGGCAGATCTGCTGTGGATCGGTGGCATAGGCACCTATGTGAAAGGGGCGTCTGAAAGCCACGCAGATGTTGGCGATAAGGCCAACGATGCCTTGCGGATCAACGGCAGTGAGCTGCGTTGTAAAGTGGTTGGTGAAGGGGGCAACCTCGGTATCACCCAGCTCGGGCGTATAGAGTTTGCGCTCAAGGGTGGCCGCCTGAATACTGACTTCATCGACAATTCCGGCGGCGTTGATTGCTCCGACCACGAAGTGAACATGAAGATCCTGCTCAACCGTGCGGTGGCCATGGGGGATCTGACCGGCAAGCAGCGCAACATCCTGCTCGAAGACATGACCGATGACGTCGCAGCCCTGGTGCTGAAGAATAACTACCGGCAGACTCAGGCCCTGAGTATCGCCAGTAACGACACCGCCACACGTCTGGAAGAATACCGCCGGCTGATGAACACCATGGAAAGCGAGGGCAAACTGAACCGCAGCCTCGAATTCCTGCCGGATGACGAAACGCTCAATGAGCGCAAACTGGTCAACAAAGGACTGACCAAACCGGAGCTGTCGGTACTGATTTCCTATGTGAAGGGCGACCTGAAACAGACCCTTATTGACAGCTCCCTGCCGGATGATCCGCTGCTGGCGGGTGAGATGTACAAGGTCTTCCCGAAGAAGCTCAACCAGAAGTTTTCCAAAGAGCTGGGTGAGCACCAGTTGCGTCGTGAAATCATTTCCACCCAGATCGCCAACGATATGGTGAACCACATGGGTATCACCTTTGTTGAGCGACTGAGTCAGTCTACCGGTGCCGATGCGGCGTCTATTGCGCTGGCGTGGATCATCGCCCGGGATGTGTTCCGTGTGGACAGCTGGTGGGACAAGATCGAAGCATTGGATTACCACGTCTCTGCTCAATTGCAGATGGAACTGATGCAGGATCTGATGCGGGTCATTCGTCGGGCGGTACGCTGGTTACTGCGTAACCGTCGCGCGGAGCTTAATATCCAGAGTCATATGGAACGCTTTGCCGATGGCGTCTGGGCCATCACCTCAGGCCTGCCGGATTATCTGGGTGATCAGGCGCGGGCCGACTGGGAAAAGCGCCACGATGCGCTGATACAGGCCGGTGTGCCCAAAGACCTGGCCTCAGTGCTGGCCGGTACCGGTTACCTGTACTCCTCACTGGGCATTATCGAGGCCCGGGAGGCGACCGGTATGCCGCTGAAGGCTGTGGCGAATCTGTATTACGATCTGGGTGACCGCCTTGACCTGAACTGGTTTGCCGATGCCATTGCCGCGCTCACGCCGAATTCCCATTGGCAGGCCCTGGCACGGGAGAGCTTCCGGGAAGATCTGGACTGGCAGCAACGAGCATTGACCACCGGCGTATTGCAGACGGCTGAGAAGCCGGAAAATATTGCCGAGAGTATCGAGACCTGGGAGCTCAATCATCAATCGATGATTGAGCGGTGGAACACCATGCTGTCCGAGCTCAAAGGTGTCCGGGAGCCGGAGTACGCCATGTTCTCGGTAGCGCTGCGGGAGCTGCTGGATCTGGCTCAGGCCACCATGCACCAGAACCCGGACGCGATTAGCCACTGACGCTTGCTTTGCGCCGTTGATTGCCGTTCAATGCCGAGCGGTCATCAACGGTGAGAGAATGCAATGTCGGCACTACCAAACACCCACGAAGTGTTGCTTCGTAACTCTGAATTGCTGGAAGGGCAGGTGGCACTGCTGGGGGTGACAGACCCTGCACTGCTGCCGTTGTGCCCCTCTCCCGGCATTGCCATGAGCGAGCACGCCGGCGTGTACGCACGGCTGAGTAAGCAGACTGACTGGCAGACATGTTTCGGTTACCAGGGCTCTGAACTGGAATCCGGTGTCTGCGACACGGTCGTGGTTTTCCTCCCCAAAGCTCGGGCAGAACTCGATCTGCGCCTTGCCATGGCTCGCTATCTGGGCCGTGAAGGCGCAAGACTGGTACTGATCGGCGGCAAGAAAGAAGGCGTTGCCGGTGCTGCAAAATCCTTCCTGAAGTTGGCACAGGGCGCTGGAAAAATCGACAGCGCGCGCCACTGTCAGGTCTGGACCGGCACCAATAGCGAGCCGTTAACCCACTTCGATATGGCCGACTGGATTCAGTGGAACCAGGTGCAATGTGCCGGGGTTGAGTGGCCTGTGGCCGGCATTCCCGGCATTTTCAGCCAGGGTGAACTGGATGCCGGCACCCGACTGCTGCTGGAAAGTCTGGCTGAGCAGCCGTTGAAGGCCGAGCGGGTGCTGGACTTCGCCTGCGGGGCCGGAGTTATTGGCAGCTGGCTGCAGGCTTTCCGCCAGGGCAGGGGGGAAGCGCCGGGAATCGTGGATGGTATTGATGTGCAGGCCCAGGCAGTTGCCAGCGCACGGGCAACCTATGAACGTGCCAATGCCAGGGGGGAGATCTTCGCGTCGGACGGGTTGGCCGGAATAACCGGCCGTTGGCAGGCGGTGGTCAGTAACCCGCCGTTCCACAGCGGAATAAAAGCTGATACCTCAATGACGGAGCAATTTCTTGCTCAGGTGGCCAGCCACCTGGAGCCGGGGGGCGAGTTGCGTCTGGTGGCCAACAGCTTTCTGCCCTATGAAGCCTTGATCAACCGTCATGTCGGCCCGGTGGAGAAGGTGGCGCAGGATCGGCGCTTCACCGTATACCGGGCTTTCCGGAAGGCTGCCAGAGCCCGATAGCCTATCGGGCAGGCTTGTCGTAACCCAGGCGCGTCAGAGTATCGACAATGGTTTGGGTCTGGCTGTCGATTTCGATGTTCACTCGTTGACCTTCCCGGGCTGTACCAAAGGTGGTGGCCCGCAGGGTTTCGGGAATCAGGTGAACATTGAAGCGATTGCCGACGACTTCGCCGATGGTCAGACTGGCGCCGTTGATGGCGATATAGCCTTTGGGGAAAATGTACCTGGCCCAATCTTCCGGCACCTCGAACCAGAGCGTCACATTGTTTTCGGAGTGAACAATTTCCACGATCTCGGCGGGAGTATGTATATGGCCGCTGAGCAGATGCCCGCCGATTTCATCGCCGATCTTTGCCGCCCGCTCGAAGTTCACCGCATCGCCTTTGCTCAGATCACCCAGCGTGGTGAGCCGCAGTGTTTCCTGCATGGCGTCAAAAAACAGAATGCTCCCATCCTGGCGGGTCACGGTCAGGCAGGTGCCATTAATTGCAACAGATGCGCCTGTGCTGACATGCTTTACCTGGTCTTCAGGAAACCGGATCGCCAGGGTATTCAGGCCCGGCGCTTCGATGATGTCGGCAACAGTGGCAACACCCTGAACAATACCTGTAAACATGACAGATCTCCTGAATGGTTTCGGTTCGGCGACAGAATAACAGACCCATCGGGAAAATGGGGCTTCAAGAATTGCGGGGAAAAGTCGATACTCGATTATAAGTGAAACATGGGCAAGGACAGGCATGGCACAAAATACAGCAGCTGACAGCAACAGCAAGAATCCCGGCGCGGTATTGCACCCGGGGCGCGCTGCTGATCCTGCACCGGAATCAGGGGAGAGCCCAGCCGACCAGACTTCCGGGGCTGTGGCCAAACCGGCTACGGCGAAAGAAAGCCCGGAAAGGGCAAAAGCAGAGGCCGAAGACACCGTCGATCACGGCGAGCCCGGCGACCAGACCGGCGATCGGAAAAGCGAAGACGCTGAAGCTGAAGAAAGCGCCGAGGAGATCGAAAGATCACTGCTGGAATCAAAGCAGCGCAAACTCCGGCTTATGCTGCGCCAGTGTGACCGGGTGTTGCTGCTGGATTTCAATCTGCTGGCCATGTCTGACTGGCCAGACAACTTCCAGATGGCAGCTGCGCGTCGCAATCGGGATTTATGGGTTTTCAGTGCGCTGGCGGCTGCGTCGGTCTTTCTCAGCGGGTTGACCGGTTACGTGCCAGCTTGGCTGGCCGGCGGTGGTTTTGGTGCCTTTGTGATCATTCTGTTACTCGGCGTGCCTTTTGTTCGCCGGTTGTACACCACTACGCCGTCCTATGTTGATCTTCTGATGAAGCGCCAGCGGATGATGAGAGACGCTCGCAAGCACGCTGAACATCTGGAAGGAAAAGACGGTCTGGTCTGGCAGTGTGCACGTATGGCCGATTATAATCCGACTCTGCGCCATGCGCGTTTCCGGCAACTGGTACAACTGTCTGAGCATCGTATGCTGCCTGCGTGGCTGACCCGGCGGGATCGAGTGCGGTTGTTCCTGATTTATCTGCTGGAAGCGGAGAAGGCCTATGGCAGGGTTCAGCATGACTTTTTTGAAGGGAATCAGAAGGCCATTGATGAAGGCTGGGAAAGTGTTGCAGCCGCGCCGCAGGACCGGGCTTGACATCAAACCGTTTCAAACGTATGTTTGAAACAAACGTTTCCTGAAGGTCCTGTAATAATATGGCTCAGTCTGACACCGTTGACCGAATTCTTGACGCCGCCGAAGTGCTGTTTGCAGAGCGCGGATTTTCGGAAACGTCCCTTCGAATGATAACCAGCAAGGCTAAAGTAAACCTTGCTGCGGTTAATTACCACTTTGGATCCAAAAACGCGCTGATTCATGCCGTTTTTGCCCGCTTCCTGACACCCTATTCGGCGACGCTGGAAGAATCCTTTGATGAGCTCGAATCCAAAAGCGAAGGCCGTGTGCCAACGCTGGATCACATTCTCTGGGCGCTGGCGGAAAGTGCCGCGCGCATGCCGCAGCGCAATGAGCGTGGCATTTCCATTTTCATGCGTTTGCTGGGGTTGGCTTATACCCAGTCGCAGGGCCATTTGCGCAAGTTTCTGGAGCAGGAATACAGCGAGCCTTTCGGGCGCTTCATGCGCTTGCTGAAAGAGGCAACGCCTGAGTTGTCGGCGGTAGACCGATACTGGCGCATCCAGTTCATGCTGGGCGCCACGGCCTTCACCATGTCCAGCAGTGATGCCCTGATTGGTATCCTTGAAACCAAAATCGGCGTGGAGACCTCGGTGCAGGAAATTGCCGCGCGACTGGTTCCATTCCTGGCGGCCGGCATGAAAGCGCCGGATAAAATGCAGATCACCCCTCCTGCCTGACCACCCGAACTTGCCGGCATGCGGCCGGCTCCGGTAGGCTTCCGACTGGTTTCCGACCAAAAGGACCGCCTGCCTGTGAATGAAGAACATTCCCGGATTGCCTGTATCAACATCAACATCCCTGATCAGACGCTTGAATTGGTGTCTGCGGATGGCCAGGTGGTGGTTGATTATTCTGTATCGACTGCCCTGAATGGCCCGGGGGAGCAGAATGGCAGCGGCTGTACGCCGAGAGGTGAACACTACTTGCGGGCGAAGATCGGTGAGGGCCAGCCTTTAAATACGGTTTTTCGGGGACGACGCCCAACGGGCGAAATCTACAGCCCCGTGCTGGCCGGTGAGAACCCCGAGCGCGACTGGATTCTTACCCGCATACTCTGGCTGTGCGGCAGGGAGTGGGGCAGAAACCGCGGCCCTGGTGTGGATACCTTCCGACGCTTCATATACATTCATGGCACACCGGACACCGAACCCATGGGCTCCCCTGAGTCCCATGGCTGTATCCGGATGCGTAACCAGGACATTGTCGACCTGTTCGAGCGGGTTCCCGCCGGAATCCGGGTCGTAATTCAGTGAACTGACTTTTCAGAGGAAAAGAATGATCGGCGAAATGTTGAGTTTCCTGAATAGCTGGATCAAGGATTTTGGGCTACTGTCCCAGACCTGGCGGGCCGGCATTCTTGTCTTTGTGCTGGTGTTGGGCACCGCTACAGTGGCTTTTATTGTCAGCCGCATCATCCTTGCTCTGGAACGCAAGTTTGCCAAAACCAGCAATATCTGGGATGACGCAATACTGCATTCCGCCCGCAAGCCGGCCATCGCGTTTGTCTGGCTTCAGGGGATCTATTGGGCGGCGGAAGTGGCTCATCATTTCTCTGAAGCCGAGGTTTTCCAGGCCAATGGCGCAATGCTGCAGGTCGGGTTTGTCTGGGTGGTGGTGTGGATGCTGTTCAGTCTGGTGAAACAGATTGAAGGTATCCTGATCTCGCCACTGAAAATGCGCAAACCGATGGATTACACCACGGTAAACGCCATCAGCAAGTTGCTGCGGGCCGTCATCGTGATTACGGCGGTACTTACTGCCCTGCAAACCATGGGGTTCAGTATCTCCGGCGTGCTGGCGTTCGGTGGTGTCGGCGGTATCGCTGTCGGTTTTGCCGCCAAGGATATGCTGGCCAACTTCTTCGGTGGCTTTATTATTCATCTGGATCGCCCGTTCAAGGTGGGTGACTGGATACGCTCCCCGGACCGGGAAATCGAGGGGGTGGTTGAGCAGATTGGCTGGCGCCTGACCACGATCCGAACCTTTGATAAGCGCCCTCTGTACGTGCCCAACGCGACGTTTACCACGATCGCAGTGGAAAACCCGTCGCGCATGCACAACCGCCGCATTTTTGAAAAGATCGGCATCCGTTACGCGGATGTGCATTCCATGAAGCTGATCGTGGATGACATCCGCGAGATGCTGAGGAACCATGAAGAAATTGATACTGACGAGACCCTGATTGTGAACTTTCTGGCGTTCAATGCGTCGTCGCTGGACATCATGGTGTACACCTTCACCAAAACCACTCAGTGGGTTCGCTTCCATGAAATCAAGGAAGAGCTGCTTCTGAAAATCAGCGATATTATTGAAGGCTATGGTGCCGAAGTGGCGTTCCCCACGCGAACTCTGCATTTGCCAGAGGGAGTGCGGCTGGAAAGCGCCGGGAGCAGCGAACAGCTGCCTGACCCGGAACCATCCGATACTCAGAGTGCCCCGACAGGAGAGAAATCATGAACCAGCCTGAGCAGGCCAGTCCGGTAGGTATTATTGGTGGCACGGGGCTTACCACCCTGAATGATCTGGTGATTGAGGGCGAGCTGCCCGCTTCAAACCAGTGGGGTGAAGCCTCAGACAAGCTGGTATACGGCAAGCTGGGTGAGCAATCGGTTATTTTCCTGGCCCGCCACGGCAATCCCCATTGTATTCCGCCGCACCAGGTGAATTATCGGGCCAATATCCAGGCATTGTATGACGCCGGCGTGCGCACCATTGTTGGTGTGAACGCGGTAGGCGGTATTCACCGGCAGATGGGGCCCGCCCATGTGGTTATTCCTGATCAGTTGATTGATTACACCTGGGGGCGCGCCAGCACCTTCTTTGAAGGTGAGCTGGAACATGTTACTCACATCGATTTTACCTACCCCTATGACCAGGCCGCGCGGGAACTGTTGATTGAGGTGGCCCGCAAGCAGAGCGTCGAATTCTCGGATTTCGGGGTGTATGGCGCCACGCAGGGGCCACGGCTGGAAACAGCGGCGGAAATTCGCCGTCTGGAGCGGGATGGTTGTGATCTTGTAGGTATGACCGGCATGCCCGAGGCCGTGCTGGCGGCAGAGCTGGGCATGCGCTATGTCTGCCTGGGGCTGGTGGTGAACTGGGCCGCCGGTAAAACAGACGACATCATTTCCATGGAGGAAATCGAAGACGCCATCGCCCGGGGAATGTCAGGGGTCAGGCAGATCCTTGAGCAGTCCGTGGCCGGCCTGGGCCAGCTTACTCCTCTTCCTCGATAGGCTCGAAATACACCAGTACGCCAATGGTGGGGGAGTCAATGAAGTGGATTTCTCCACTACGCATGCGCCGGGTTTCACGAATCCATGTCAGTAGGTCCGGCTCTACCGGTTCCAGTGTTACCGGAGCCGGCGAAGAGTCTGCAGCTTTTTGCTGCGCCTGGCTTTCGTTCTGGTTGTGTTGCGTTTCCTCGGCCGGATCTTGTGTCGCGGGAGTCGCCTCAGCCCGGGCTGCTGCCCGAGCTTCTTCCACTGCGGCCTCATCGACCTGCCAGTGATTCAGGTTCACGCCCACATGCAGATAACGCCTGCGTTCAATGCTGATATGGCCATCGATCTCACGTTGGCCGGCGGCTTCCAGCCAGTCACCAATGGCGATCCGCATCGGGCCGGTATCGTAATCCGGCGGAAAACTCCGATACCATCCGGCGCTGGCCAGGACGCGGTAGTTGCCGCTGCGTTCCAGCCGCTGAATAGCCTGACTCAGGTGTAACTCGTGTGTGGCGACCAGGCCCAGGTCGGTGGAGCGAGATCCATCTTCTCCGTCCACCCACAGATCCGTTGTCGAGCTGACAGGCGGCTCCACTTCTTTGCCGGCCATGCGCTCTTCCACCTCAGCGGGCTCGACCAGCCGCTCCAGGACGACCAGTTCGGCCCGGTAGAAATCTTCAGGAATGTCGTCGGGAATGCTTTGTGCCAGAGCAGCACTGGTGGGCGCGATGGTGAAGGCCATGGCCAGTGCGATATTTCTGAAACAGAATCTGTTGGCTCGCAAGTGTGTCACTCCAGGTGATTCGTTCGGGCTCAGGATGCCTTTTTCGACTTTTGCGAAGGCGTAAGTTCGCTGAGCATGACGGCAATGTCGTCGAGTTTACCACTGGTGGAATCATCATTCAGCCGGAAGCGGAAGCTGTTGGCCCCCTCCAGGCGATAAGTGTCCGGCGCGGATTGCACTTTTTTAACCAGCTCCAGCGGGTCCACCGGCGTGGAAGAACCAAACTCCAGGCGCACCCATTCCTTGCCAGCGTCCACCTTGGTGATGCCCAAAGCCTCGGCTTTTATCCGTAGCCGGGTCTGGTTAATCAGGTTTTTGGCTGGCTGAGGCAACAGGCCGAAGCGGTCAATCATTTCCACCTGTAGTTCTTTCAGCTCTTCCTCTGATTTTACGCTGGCAATGCGCTTGTACAGCATCAGGCGGTTATGAACATCCGGTAAGTAATCATCCGGAATCAGCGCCGGAATGCGCAGGTTCATCTCGGTGCCGTGGCTCAGGGGCAGTTCGGCATTCGGTGTGCGGCCTTCGCGAATGGCCTTTACCGCTTCATCCAGCAACTGCATATACAGCGTGAAACCAATGCTTTCTATCTGTCCGCTCTGCTCCTCGCCCAGCAGCTCGCCTGCGCCCCGGATTTCCAGGTCGTGGGTGGCGAGCATGAAGCCGGCACCCAGATCCTGGGCCTCGGCAATGGCATCCAGGCGTTTTTTGGCATCGGATGAAATACTTCTGGGCGGTGGTGTCAGCAAATAGGCATAGGCCTGGTGGTGAGAGCGGCCAACCCGGCCGCGCAATTGATGAAGCTGGGCCAGCCCGAACTTGTCGGCCCGTTCAATAATGATGGTGTTGGCGGTGGGGATGTCGATGCCGGTTTCCACGATGGTGGTGCACACCAGTACGTTGAAGCGCTTGTGGTAGAAGTCCGACATAATCTGTTCCAGCTGACGTTCGCGCATCTGACCGTGGGCCACAGCTACCCGGGCTTCGGGAATCAGTTTGCGGAGGTCTTCGGCGGTTTTCTCGATGGAGGCAACATCGTTGTGCAGGAAATACACCTGACCACCACGCAGGATTTCCCGCAGGATGGCTTCTTTGACCATCACCTCATCGCGCTGGCGCACAAAGGTTTTTACCGACAGGCGCCGGGCCGGCGGCGTGGCAATGATGGACAGATCGCGCAGGTGTCCCATGGCCATGTTCAGTGTGCGGGGAATGGGCGTGGCGGTGAGGTTGAGCATGTCTACCTCGGCCCGCAGGGCCTTCAGACGCTCTTTCTGCTGAACGCCGAACCGGTGCTCCTCATCGATGATTACCAGCCCCAGATTCTTGAACTTTACATCGCCCTGCAGCAACTTGTGAGTGCCGATCACAATGTCGGCTTTGCCTTCTTCAATATTGGCCATGGCCTTGCTGGTCTGGCTGCTGCTTCGGAAACGGCTGAGCAGCTCGACGGTGACTGGGGTGTCCGAGAAGCGGTCACGGAACGATTCGTAATGTTGCTGAGCGAGGAGGGTGGTTGGTACCAGCACAGCGACCTGTTTGCCGGACCAGGTGGCCAGGAAGGTGGCGCGCATGGCCACTTCGGTTTTGCCGAAGCCAACGTCGCCGCATACCAGACGATCCATAGGCTGTTCGCTGGTCATGTCCTCGAACACGGACTGGATCGCGACCTGCTGATCCGGTGTTTCCTCGAAGGGGAAGTCCGCTGCGAACGCTCGGTAGGCTTCTTTCGGATCTTCAAACTGGAACCCTTTGCGGGCTTCCCGGCGGGCGTACACGTCCAGCAGTTCAGCGGCAGTGTCGCGGATTTTTTCCAGCGCTTTCTGCTTGGCGTTGCTCCAGCGCTCGGTACCCAGCTTGTGCAGAGGGGCATGCTCTTCATCGGTGCCGGAGTAGCGGGAAATCAGGTGCAGATTGGAGACCGGCACATAGAGCTTGGAGCCGCCGGCGTATTCCAGCATCAGGAATTCATTGGATTCACCACCGGCGGTGATGGTTTCCAGGCCCTTGTAACGGCCGACGCCGTGGTCAATATGGACCACCGGCGCGCCGATTCTCAGTTCCGACAGATCGCGGTAACCGGCATCATCGATTTCGGTCGGCTTTTCCCGGCGCCGGCGTTGCAGAACCTGTTCGCCGAACAGGGCGGTCTCGGTAATCAGTGCCAGATTCTGTTCCGGCAGTACCATACCCTGTTCCATGGGGGCGATGGTGATGGCCAGGGTGTGAGCGGTGTTGCTCACAAACCCATCCCAGTTGCTCACGGTCGCCAGTTTCAGGCTGTGATCGGCCAGGTTGTCGATCAACGCCTCCCGGCGGCCGGAAGATTCGGCGCAGATCAATACACGGCCGGAAAACTCCTTGAGGAAGCGCTTCAACCGGGCGGCCGGGTCGGCGGCACGGCCGTCCATGGCGATGTCCGGGAGTGATTCTGTGCCACAATTAAGGGTCGCTGGCCCCTGCAGCTCGTTGTTGGCGCAGGTCACCCGCGGGTGGCGTTTGAGTTCCGCAAACACCTGGTCTTCCTGCAGAAATAACTCGCCGGGGGGCAGGATCGGGCGCAGGCGGTCGTGCCGGCGGTCTTCGTAGCGGGCACGGGTTTCCGCGTCAAAGGCGGCGACCGCATCGTTCAGCCCGTCGGCGGTAAACACCAGCGTGCTTTGCGGTAGATAATCGAACAGTGTGGCGGTTTCGTCGAAAAACAGCGGCAGGTAGTACTCGATGCCCGGCGGCGTTATGCCGTGGCTGACGTCCTGATAAACCGGCGCGTCTTTTGGTGCAGTCGGGAAATATTCAAACCAGCGGTTCCGGAATCCGGAGCGGGCCTCTTTGTGCCAGGGGAATTCATTGGCGGGCAAGAGTTCGATCTGTTCGATCCGGTCAATGGAGCGCTGGGTTTCCGGATCAAAGGTTCTCAGGGTTTCGATTTCGTCATCAAACAGATCAATCCGGTAGGGCAGGTTCGAGCCCATCGGGTAGATGTCCAGAATTGCCCCGCGGACCGCGTATTCGCCGTGTTCGTAGACGTTCTCGGTGTGATGGTATCCGGCCGATTCCAGCTGCATGCGCCAGCTGTCGATGTTCAGGGTCTGCCCCACTTCCAGTAACAGGGTGTTGCCCTGCAGATAACTCGGCGGCGCCAACTGGTGCATCAGGGTGCGGGCCGGAACCACCAGAATGCCATGCTGCGTGGAGGGCAGCCGGTGCAGTGTGCGAATGCGCCGGGAAGTAATGTCCTGGTGTGGCGAAAACAGGTCGTAGGGCAGGGTTTCCCAGTCTGGCAGAGACAGCAGTTCCAGACCGTCTTCGGTTACCGTGCTACCGTCTTCTTCAGGCGGCAGGTTCAGGAAAAAGCGGATGGCCTGCTCCAGCCGGATGGCTTCATCCGTGCTGCGGGTGACCACCAGGGTCAGTCCTATGTGGGTTCTTGCGCTCTCACAGATGGCCAGGGCATCACTGCAGCCGTGAAGCTCACCCCACTTCCGGTGATCGGCGGGTTTTTCCGGCGCGGCCGGTGCCAGCAACTGGCTGTGCAGTGAAGAAGCGTGCGAAGAACCTTTGCTCATGGGCCGGGATATCTCCTGAGTGAATGAGTCTGGATCCGAAGCCGGGCTATTCTAACGCCCGGGTGTTGAAGTGTCATGGCGGCTGATCACGAAGGTCGCGACTAAAGTCATTTGCCGTAAGGGGCCTTAACTTGGATAATACGCGCCCCACATATTTTCAGTGCTAAACGAGGTCACAACCGTGAGTCACGAACAGATCAACCAGCACCTGTCTAACTGGACTGAGCGCGAGTCCACAGCCGAAGCCATGATTCCGCTGATCGGTCGTCTTCATCGCAAGAACAACGTTGTTACGTCGGTCTATGGCCGTGCGATCATCAATCAGTCAGTGATTGATATTATTCGCGCTCACCGGTTTGTGCGTCAGGTTGAAGACAGCGAACTGTCTGTTCACAACACTCTGCCGATCCTGGAAGCCATGGACAAGCTTGACCTTGGCCGCGGTCACGTTGATATCGGCAAGCTGGCGGTAAAATTCAAGGAGCAGGGTGGTGGTGATCTCACCGAGTTTCTGAAAAAGGAAATCGGCCCGATTGTCGGCCAGTATGCCACCCAGTCTGAAGAAGACGCGCAGAACGCTACCAAAGACGTGGTTCTGTATGGTTTTGGCCGTATCGGTCGTCTGCTGGCACGCATCCTGATTGAAAAAGCCGGCGGCGGTGCCAACCTGCGATTGCGCGCCATTGTTGTCCGTAAGGGCGGTGCCGAGAACGATCTGCAGAAGCGCGCCAGCCTGTTGCGTCGTGACTCGGTGCATGGTCCGTTCGATGGCACTATCACGGTTGATGAAGAAAATTCTGCGCTGATCGCCAACGGTAACTACATCAAGGTGATCTACTCGGACGGTCCGGACAAAGTGGACTATACCGAGTACGACATCGATAACGCCATTGTGGTCGACAACACCGGTATCTGGCGTGATGAAGATGGTCTGGGTCTGCACCTGAAGTCCAAAGGTGTCAGCCGGGTTATCCTGACGGCGCCGGGTAAGGGCGACATCAAGAACATCGTTTATGGTATCAACAGCGACTCTATCACTGACGACGACAGGATTCTGTCTGCTGCTTCCTGTACTACCAACGCCATTACGCCGGTACTGAAAGCCATTCACGACGAGTACGGCATTGAAGACGGTCATGTTGAAACTGTTCACTCCTACACCAACGACCAGAACCTGATCGACAATTACCACAAGGGTAGCCGTCGTGGTCGCAGCGCGCCGCTGAACATGGTCATTACCGAAACCGGTGCTGCCAAAGCTGTTGCCAAGGCTCTGCCGGAGCTGAAAGGCAAGCTCAGTGGTAACGCCATTCGCGTGCCCACGCCGAATGTGTCCATGGCCATTCTGAATCTGAACTTGAGCAAGGACGTGGATGTCGATAGCGTTAACGACTATCTGCGTGAAATGGCTCTGCACTCCGAGCTGCAAAAGCAGATCGATTTTGTGAACTCGCCGGAAGTGGTTTCCACTGATTTTGTTGGATCGCGCCACGCCGGTGTTGTGGATGCGCAGGCTACCATTGCTGGCGGCAAGCGAGTGATTCTGTACGTGTGGTACGACAACGAGTTCGGCTACAGTGCGCAGGTTATTCGTTGCGTTAACGATATGGCGGGTGTCACTCACCCGATTTTCCCCAAGCGGGTTCGCGACTAAAGCTGTAGCGCTGATCACGTAATGCTGAAGAAACCCCGGTGGCCTCAAGGTTGCCGGGGTTTTTTTGTTGCTTTCGAACGAAAAAAACCATTCCCGTTTCAGGTGGAAATAACATTCCGTAATCTTTATAATTGGCGGGATTTTGGGTATGTCTGGCGCCCCGTTTCCCATCTTTTCCTGTAGCTCTAGATCGTGGCAGTCATTGTCCCGGTGTTGATAAGTCCGAAGCATGATGGCTTCGGTCCTCAAATAAGCAGGAATCCTGGGCCGCAGGGAGTCGGGCGTTGAAATTCTCAGATAGTTTCTGATGATTGGACGAGGCTAAATGATCAAGATCAAAAAAGGCCTGGATCTTCCCATCAGCGGCGCCCCCGAACAGACCATTAGTAATGGCAAACCGATCCGCCATGTGGCGTTGATTGGTTTTGACTACCACGGCATGAAGCCGACGATGGCTGTTAAAGAGGGAGACCGTGTCAAGCGCGGCTCGCTGCTGTTTACGGACAAGAAGACCGAAGGCGTTCGTTATACTTCCCCGGCTGCCGGTGTGGTGAAAGAAATCAATCGCGGTGAGCGCCGTGTATTCCAGTCTGTTGTCATCGAGGTGGATGGCGAAGACGCGGAAACCTTTGCTCGCTACGACGATGCTGATCTTGCCGGCCTGGAACGCCAGCAGGTTGTCGACAACCTGGTTGAGTCCGGTTTGTGGACAGCATTCCGTACCCGGCCCTACAGCAAGGTTCCCGAGATAGACTCGGCGCCGAACTCCATCTTTGTTTCTGTGATGGACACCAATCCGCTGGCGGCGGACCCGACGGTGATCATTGGCGAGAACAGCAAAGCCTTCGAAAAGGGCCTGAGCATTATCTCGCGCCTCACCAACGGTAAGGTGTTTGTCACCGGCAAACCGGGCTCTGATGTGGCCGTGCCAAAGAATGATCGCGTGGAAGTGCAGCAGTTTGACGGCGTACATCCGGCCGGCAATGTGGGCACTCATATCCATTATCTTGATCCGATTGTTGGCGACAAAAAAGTCTGGTCCATCAACTACCAGGACGTCATCGACATTGCCAAGCTGTTCGAAACCGGCGAAGTACCGGTGGAGCGGATTGTTGCCATTGGTGGCCCCAAGGCTCTGAAGCCTCGTCTGGTTCGTACCCGTCTGGGCGCAAACCTGCCGGAGCTGCTTGACGGTGAGATCGAAACTGACTGCGAAGTGCGCGCCATTTCCGGTTCTGTTTTCGGTGGTCGTCGTGGCGATGGTCCCTGTGCCTATCTTGGACGTTTTGCCAACCAGGTATCGGTGCTGGAAGAAGGCACCAAACGTGAATTTATGGGCTGGTTGTCGCCAGGGGCGAATAAGTTCTCTGTGCTGAACATCTATCTGTCCAAATTTGCGCCGGGCAAACTGTTCAAGTTCAACACCAACACCAACGGCAGTGAACGAGCCATGGTGCCGGTGGGTGCGTATGAACAGATCATGCCTCTGGATATCCTGCCGACACAGCTGCTGCGGTCGCTGATTGTTGGTGATACCGAAACGGCACAGCAACTGGGTGCCCTTGAGCTGGACGAAGAAGATCTGGCGCTGTGCACCTTCGTGTGCCCCGGCAAATATGAATACGGTCCGATTCTCCGTGAGAACCTGACCCGAATCGAGATCGAGGGCTAACTACGATGGCAATCCGACAGTTTCTCGATGGCATCGAGCATAACTTTGAGAAAGGCGGCAAGTACGAGCGCTGGTACGCGCTATACGAAGCCGTCGACACGATTTTCTACTCGCCAGGCAGTGTAACGACCACTACCTCTCATGTGCGTGACGGTATCGACCTGAAGCGCATCATGATCACGGTTTGGTTGTGCACCTTCCCTGCAATGTTCTTCGGTATGTGGAACATCGGTTTCCAGGCCAACAGTTTCCTGGCCAACAACCCGGACGCAATGATTGCTGATGGCGCTTTGCGCGAAGCCTTCATTACCGCTCTGGCGGTAACCGGCTCCGGCGCTGGCTGGTGGGACAACTTTGTCTACGGTCTGGCCTATTTTGTGCCCATTTACGCGGTCACCTTTATAGTGGGTGGTTTTTGGGAAGTGTTGTTTGCCACCGTGCGCAAGCACGAAGTAAACGAAGGCTTCTTCGTAACCTCCGTGCTGTTCGCATTGATCTGCCCGCCCACCATCCCGTTGTGGCAGGTGGCCCTGGGCATCACCTTCGGTGTAGTGATCGGCAAGGAGATTTTCGGCGGTACCGGCAAGAACTTCCTGAATCCGGCACTGACCGGCCGTGCCTTCCTTTACTTTGCCTATCCGGCACAGATTTCCGGTGATACGGTGTGGACTGCAGTGGATGGCTTCAGCGGCGCTACGGCATTGAGCTGGGCAGCCTCTGGTGGCCTGGAAGCGCTGGAAACCCAGATTGGCTGGATGAACGCTTTTGTAGGCAACATCCAGGGCTCCATGGGTGAAACTTCCACGATCGCGATTCTGATCGGTGGTCTGATTCTGCTGGCCATGAAGATCGCCTCCTACCGCATCGTCGGTGGTGTGATGATCGGCATGATCGGTATGGCGTTGCTGCTGAATATCGTCGGCTCCGAAACCAACCCGATGTTTGCCGTGCCGGCTCACTGGCATCTGGTCATGGGTGGCTTCGCCTTCGGCATGATGTTCATGGCAACAGACCCGGTTTCTGCGGCGATGACCAATACCGGACGCTGGTGTTTCGGCATCCTGGTGGGTGTGATGACCGTGCTGATCCGTGTGGTCAACCCGGCCTTCCCGGAAGGTATTATGCTGGCGATTCTGTTCGCCAACCTGTTCGCACCGCTGATGGATCATTACGTGGTTCAGGCCAACATCAAACGGAGGCTTGCTCGTGGCTAAGGCAAAAGATACCGTCTCCAGAACTCTGATGGTTGCGCTGGTGCTGAGTATTTTCTTCTCGGTAGTGGTTTCCACCGCGGCAGTGTCGCTGCGGCCGGCGCAAGTCAAGAACCAGAATCTGGATATCAAGAGTAATATTCTCTCAGCTGCCGGCATGCTGGAGTCTGGCTCCAGTGCCGATCAGATCGAAGAAACCTTCGAGCGTTTCGATGTAAGACTGGTTGATCTCGATACCGGTGCATTTGTCGAGCCGTCTGCGGTAGGTGTAGAAGATCCGATGAAGTACGATATGTACAAAGCGGCTTCTAACCCGGACATGTCTACCAACATTCCGGCCTCCGAAGACAAGGCCGGCATCAAGCGCCGCCCGAACGTTGCCAAGGTTTACACCTTGAGCGAAGACGGCGAAATGGTGCGTGTGGTGCTGCCGATTCATGGTTATGGCCTGTGGTCGACACTGTATGGTTTCGTGTCTCTCGAGGGCGACCTGAACACCATTGAAGGTCTGGGCTTCTATGATCACGCGGAAACGCCCGGTCTGGGCGGTGAAGTGGACAACCCTCGCTGGAAAAACCAGTGGGTTGGCAAGGAGCTTTTCAACGACGATATGTCTGAACCCCAGATTCGCCTTGTCAAAGGCGGTGTGAGTTCCGGAGCCAAGGACAAGGAGCACAAGGTTGATGCTCTGTCTGGCGCCACACTTACCAGTCGCGGTGTTGAGCAGTTGGTCAACTACTGGATGGGCGACCGCGGTTTTGCGCCATTCCTGAAAAATCTTCGTGAAGGGGAGGTCTGATCATGGCAGGTGAATCAGCCAAACAGGTTCTCTTCGAACCAATATTCAGTAACAACCCTATCGCCCTTCAGATTCTCGGTATCTGTTCGGCGCTGGCGGTAACTACCAGCATGAGCGTCAGTATCGTTATGTGTCTGGCTGTGATCGCCGTTACCGCTTTTTCCAACCTGGCGGTATCGCTGGTTCGCACACAGATTCCGGGCAGCATCCGGATTATCGTGCAGATGACCATCATCGCCTCGCTGGTTATTGTGGTTGACCAGGTGCTGAAGGCATACGCCTATGAAATCTCCAAGCAGCTGTCGGTATTCGTTGGTCTGATTATCACCAACTGTATCGTTATGGGCCGCGCGGAAGGTTTCGCGATGAACAACACGCCGGGCATGAGTTTCCTGGACGGCGTTGGTAACGGCCTGGGCTACTCGGTCATCCTGCTGTTCGTGGCATTCTTCCGCGAACTGCTGGGCGCCGGTTCCCTGTTCGGTGTGACGCTGCTGTCGCCGGTGAACGAAGGTGGCTGGTACGTTACCAATGGCCTGTTGCTGTTGCCGCCGAGCGCATTCTTCATCATTGGTCTGGCAATCTGGGCTCTGCGTACCTGGAAGCCTGAGCAGGTTGAAGAGGAAGACTTCAAAATGTCCGCTCACAAAGTTAAGGAGGCCTTCTGATGGAGCATTATATCAGTCTGATTCTGAAGGCTATCTTTGTTGAGAACATGGCGCTGGCCTTCTTCCTGGGGATTTGTACCTTCCTGGCGATCTCCAAGAAGATTGAAGCCGCGACCGGTCTGGGTATTGCCGTGGTTGTGGTACTGACCATTACCGTCCCGGCTAACAACCTGCTGTACAACACCATCCTGCGTGAAGGTGCGCTGGACTGGGTTGGTCTGCCGAATGTGGATCTGAGCTTTTTGGGTCTGCTGACATACATCGGTGTTATCGCCGCCATCGTACAGATCATGGAGATGGTGCTGGACAAGTACATCCCGGCGCTTTATGCCGCCCTGGGTGTGTTTCTCCCGCTGATCACAGTTAACTGCGCGATTCTGGGTGCTTCACTGTTCATGGTTGAGCGTGATTACACCTTTAGTGAGAGCGTGGTTTATGGCTTCGGTGCCGGTGTTGGTTGGGCTTTGGCGATCATTGCTTTGGCAGGTATCCGCGAAAAGCTCAAGTACAGCGATGTTCCGGAAGGGCTGCGAGGCCTTGGCATCACCTTCATTACGGTGGGGCTGATGTCTCTGGGCTTTATGTCCTTCTCCGGCATCTCTCTGTAATCCACCCGGTGAGACGGTTTAACGAAAAGGCGAGACCATGAGTACAGAAATCATTCTTGGCGTGGTCATGTTCACCGTTATCGTGCTGGCGCTGGTCGCGATTATCCTCGCGGCCCGTTCCAGGCTGGTAAGCACCGGTGATGTGACCATCGAGATCAACGACGATCCGGAACACACGCTTAAAACAGAGGCCGGCGGCAAGCTGCTTGGCACCCTGGCCAATAACGGTATATACCTGTCCTCCGCCTGTGGCGGCGGCGGTACCTGCGCTCAGTGCAAGTGCAAGGTGTTCGACGGTGGTGGTGCCATGCTGCCTACCGAGAAGACTCACTTCACCAACCGGGAAGAAAAGGAAGGCTGGCGCCTGTCCTGCCAGGTTCCGGTAAAGCAGGACATGAAAGTAGAAGTGCCGGAAGAGTTCTTCGGTGTGCAGAAGTGGGAATGCGAAGTGGTGTCCAACCACAACGTGGCCACCTTCATCAAGGAATTGGTACTGAAACTGCCGGAAGGGGAGGAAGTGGACTTCCGTGCCGGCGGCTATGTTCAGCTCGAATGCCCTCCATTTGAAATCGATTTCAAGGATTTTGATATCGAAGAAGAGTTCCACGGAGACTGGGACAAGTTCGACGTGTGGCAGTACAAGGCGATCAACAAGGAAGAGACCATTCGTGCTTACTCCATGGCGAACTATCCCGAAGAGAAGGGTGTTCTGAAGTTCAACATCCGTATCGCTACGCCGCCTCCGGGAACCAACCACCCGCCGGGTATCATGTCCAGCTACGTGTTCAACCTGAAGCCGGGCGACAAGATTACCGTGATGGGGCCATTCGGCGAGTTCTTTGCGAAAGACACCGACAACGAAATGGTGTTCATCGGCGGCGGTGCCGGTATGGCGCCCATGCGGTCGCACATCTTTGACCAGCTCAAGCGTCTGAACTCCAAGCGCAAGATCAGCTTCTGGTACGGTGCGCGTAGTCGTCGGGAGATGTTCTATGTTGAAGATTTCGACACGCTGGCCGAAGAAAACGAAAACTTCGACTGGACGGTTGCATTGTCCGACGCCTTGCCGGAAGACAACTGGGAAGGAGCGACAGGCTTTATCCACAACGTATTGTATGAAAACTACCTGAAGGACCATCCGGCTCCTGAAGATTGTGAATACTACATGTGTGGGCCGCCCATCATGAACTCCTCGACCATCAAGATGCTGAAAGATCTTGGTGTGGAGGACGACAACATCATGCTGGATGACTTCGGGGGTTAATCAGCTCAAATGACATCCCGCATGCTGGAACCCGTCAGGGGGGTAATAGTCAGTGTCTTTATGGCGCTGGCTTTTGCCGCCCTGGCGGGTTGCTCGTTTCAGGACGAGGAAAAAACCTGGGAAATATCTGGCAGCATTTTTGGCACCCGTTATCACATCAACGTGGTGCTGCCGGAAGATGAGCAACGGCTTCAGGCTCTGGCTCAGGGTATTGAGCGCGAGCTCGACCAGGTGGACCAGGCCATGTCAACCTGGAAAGAAGATTCCGAACTGTCGCGCTTTAATCAGAAACAGGATCAGAGCGAGTGGACGGAACTGTCCGAGCCGCTGTTTGAGGTCATTCAACGGTCTCAGCAAATCGCTGAGATGACCGATGGCGCCTTCGACGTCACCATTGGCCCGGTGGTTAATCTCTGGGGGTTCGGCCCTCAGGCCCGCCCGGAGACATCGCCTGAGCCGGACGAACTTGCACAAATGCTGGCAAGAACCGGTACAGAGCACCTCGAGCTGGATCCGCAGACACTGTCGCTGCGTGCACAGCCGCCCCAGTACGTGGATCTGTCAGGCATCGCCAAAGGCTACGGTGTTGATGCGGTGGCCCGCTACCTCGACAGTGAAGGAGTAGAAGCCTATCTTGTGGAAGTTGGTGGCGAAGTGCGGGTGAATGGCAGAAAGCCGGACGGTTCCGCCTGGCGGCTGGCGGTGGAAGAGCCCGTGGAAGGTGCCCGGCAGGTGAACAGTGTGGTAGCGTTGGATAGTCAGGCGATGGCGACATCCGGTGATTATCGTAACTATTACGAATCGGAAGGGCAGCGATACTCTCATACAATAGACCCCGCAACCGGGAAGCCGATCAGCCACACACTGGCGTCAGTGACGGTTATTGCTGACGATTGTATGACTGCTGATGCTTTGGCAACCGCATTCAATGTCATGGGTCATGAAGAAGCGATGACTCTGGCAACCCGGGAAAACATTCCCGCTTATTTTATTGTGCGAGGGGAAGACGGTTTCGAGACACATCAAACACCGGCGTTTTCCTCGTACCTTGTTCAGTAAAGGAGGGCAGTAATGGGTACCTTTCTTCTTGTGTTGTTTATCGTGGTGCTGCTGATTGCCGCCATGTCTGTCGGCGTGATTTTCGGGCGTAAGCCCATCAGTGGTACCTGCGGCGGTATTGGAGCCCTGGGCATCAGCAGCTCCTGTGACATTTGTGGCGGCAGTACTCAGAAGTGCGAAGACAACAGAAAAGCTTCTGATGCCGAGGTACAGGCCGAGGATCTGGCCTATGACGCCACCCGGGTCGACAAGTAACAACACCCGCGGAAACGTCAGTAATAACGAAAAAACTTTTACAACGTACATAAGGAGTCACTGCGCAGATGGCAGAACATCATTACGACGTTGTCGTTATCGGAGCCGGCCCGGCAGGCGAGGGCGCGGCCATGAATGCGACGAAACACGGCAGGCGAGTCGCGATTATCGAAGATAAACCAACAGTGGGTGGCAACTGCACCCACTGGGGTACCATTCCTTCCAAGGCTCTGCGGCATTCGGTCAAGCAGATCATCACCTTCAACACCAACCAGATGTTTCGGGATATTGGCGAGCCGCGCTGGTTCTCGTTCCCGAGGGTGCTGCAAAACGCCCAGAAGGTAATCGGTAAGCAGGTGAAGCTTAGAACCGGCTTCTACGCCAGAAACCGTGTTGATCTGATCAACGGCCGAGCGTCTTTCCTGGACAATAACCGCATTGAAGTTCGCGGCAACAAGTCTGTGGAGACACTGCATTTCAAACAGGCGATTGTGGCCACTGGTTCGCGCCCTTTCATGCCGCCCGACGTCGATTTCCGCCATCACCGCATTTACAACTCCGACACCATTCTGAATCTCTCGCACACGCCGCGCACACTGATTATTTTTGGCGCCGGTGTTATCGGTTCTGAGTATGCGTCTATTTTTGCCGGCCTTGGCGTGAAGGTCGATCTGATCAATCCGGGCAACCGCATTCTGTCGTTCCTGGATGACGAAATCTCCGACGCGCTGAGCTATCACCTGCGCAGCAACGGTGTACTGATTCGCCATAACGAGATGTACGAGTCGGTGAAGGGTGATGATCATGGCGTGGTGCTGTCGTTGAAATCCGGCAAGAAGATTCGTGCTGATGCTTTCCTTTGGTGTGCCGGCCGCAGTGGCAATACCGACAATCTGGGGCTCGAGAATATCGGCCTGGAACCGAATAATCGTGGCCAGCTGTCAGTAGACAAGCATTACCGTACCGATGTGGAAAACGTCTATGCCGTGGGTGATGTGATCGGTTGGCCGAGCCTGGCCAGTGCTGCCTATGATCAGGGCCGTTCTGCCGCCTCAGACATTGCTGACGACGAGTACTTCCGTTTTGTGGATGACGTGCCTACCGGTATCTATACCATTCCGGAGATCAGCTCCGTGGGTAGAACCGAGCAGGAACTGACAGACTCGAAAGTGCCTTACGAAATCGGCAAGGCTTTCTTCAAGCATCTGGCCCGGGCGCAGATTACCGGCGAATCAGTGGGCATGCTGAAGATTCTGTTCCATCCGCAAACCAAGGAAATTCTGGGTATTCACTGCTTTGGTGACCAGGCAGCCGAGATCGTGCATATCGGCCAGGCCATCATGAACCAGAAAGGTGAAGCCAATACCCTAGATTACTTCATCAATACCACCTTCAACTACCCGACCATGGCGGAAGCCTACCGGGTAGCTGCACTGAATGGTCTGAACCGGGTCTTCTGATTCGGATCATGCTTCTGCCCGGAGTCAACCGATCAGGCTGGCTCCGGGGTTTGCTTTTCCCGCTCTTTTGGCGGCAGTGTTAACGCGGCCTTTGCCCGGTTATCAAAGTACATACGGGTACTGGTAGGAAAATCCGTGATAATGCTGTCTACGCCCATTTCTTCCAGCGCAAGCATGTGGTGAATGCTGTTCACCGTCCAGGTGGACACGTGCATGTTCAGCCGGTGTGCCCTGTCTACCATGGTCGGGCTGAGAATCTTCCATTTCGGGCAGAAGTATTCACAACCCAGCCGCTTGGCCTGGTTCAGGGGTTTCGGGAACTTGCGCCCGGCCACAAAACCAATACGGATATTGCGGTCACGCCGGCGAATCTCTCTAAGAAAGCGGGTCTCTGAAGACGTGACAGCGACTGTCTGGTACAGGTTCCGACGCTGAATAATTTCAGTCAGCCGGTTACACAGAATATTCAGGCGGGATCCTGTGTCCTTTTTTACTTCCAGTTGCAGGTGCTCAAGGTCATGGAGCTGGTCCAACAGCTGTTCCAGTGTGGGGATGCCGGTTTTGCGGGGCCACTCAGTGACATTCCGGCGGGCGTCCATGGCGGCCAGCTCCGCCACGGTGTAGTTGCTGACGTTGCCCTTGTTTCCGGTGGTGCGGTCGACCGTGAGGTCATGCACCAGCACCGGTATACCATCTTTCGACAGTACCAGATCCAGTTCAAAGTGCCGGATGCCATGGCGCCAGGCATGGTGAAAGCCTGGCAGCGTGTTCTCGGGGGCTTCTCCCTTTGCCCCGCGGTGACCATAAACGATCATTCTGCAGTGCTGTCCTTCAAACGTTGGTAAATGTCCTGGCGTTTTTTCCAGGTTTCATGGCACAGACGGATGTCTTCAAGGTAGGCTGGCAGCTCGTTCATCAGCAGGGCCTGTGGGCCATCCACCAGCGCTTTCTCCGGCTTTGGGTGGAAATCCACCAGTACCATGTTGGCGCCGGCAATCGCGCCCTGAGCTGTGGCGTGCATGACGTCCAGAATGCCATCCGGTGATTGTTCGCGGCTGCCCACAGAGTGGGACGGATCCACGCAAACCGGCATGCGGGTCAGGCGCTTCACCGCCGGCACGTGCGCGAAATCAACCATGTTACGGTGTGGCTGGCCGGCTTCGGTTTTCATCCCGCGCAGGCAGAAAATAACATTGGCGTTGCCTTCGCTGGCCAGGTATTCCGCCGCGTTCAGGGATTCATTCAGGGTAATGCCGAAACCACGCTTGAGCAGTACCGGGTAAGTGGTCTGCCGGCCAATGGCCTTCAGAAGTTCGAAGTTCTGCGTGTTGCGGGTGCCAACCTGCAGCATCACACCGGTGGGGCGGCCCAGTTTTTCCAGGCAGGTGTCGATTTCTTCAATGTGGCTTTCATGGGTAATCTCCATGGCAACCACCTTGATGCCATGTTTGCCGGCTTTCTCGAACACCCACGGCAGGCAGCCCTTGCCGTGTCCCTGGAATGAATAGGGGTTGGTGCGTGGCTTGTAGGCGCCCATGCGGGTACACACTTCGCCGTTGTCTTCCAGCGCCTGCATCATCATTTCCACATGCTCGGGCACGTCCACCGCGCACAGTCCGGCAAAAATGTTCAGGTTGTTCTGGCTGAATTCCACACCATTGTAGGTAAAGCCACTCTGCCGGTTGTCGTCTTTATGGCGGCCAAGAATGCGGTAGTCTTCGGAAATACGAATGGCACGCTCAACGGCTGGCAGCGCTTCAATTTCCTCTTTATCCAGCGGCTTGGTGTCGCCCAGCAGATAGACTTCCGTCAGCCGCTGGCTGGCACCCTGAACCTCGTGTACCCGCAGGCTCACGCCCGGCAGGTTTTCCAGATAATGCATGGTCTGCCGGTAGGCATCGCTGTCCAGCGGAGTGTTGGGGTGAAGAATGGCTAACATGGTCTCTCCTTAAATTAGCTGGCGGCGTCTTCTTCCGCCTGATGCCGCGCCTGCATGTATTCACGATGGTTAAGGTGCAACAGGTCTGCCATTCGGCGAATAAGGTGTTCCTCGTATTTGTCGATGCGGCCATCGGCAAGCGCTACCCGCCAGATGCTGGTTAGCAACACCTGTTTCTGTTGTTGGTCCAGATCCTCGTTGATCCTGCCGGTAAATTCGTACAGCGAGGTCGCATCGTCAGCATGGTTCAGGGCATCAGACAGAATATCTGCCGCCTCTTCGCGAGTAATCTGGTGGGCTTTCACGGCACAATCGACAATGACTTCCAGTTCTCGTTCGTCTTCATCGTTGTCGACCCTGGAAAGCTGCACCATCAGTGCCGTGGCGGCTACGGCAAGTTGATGGGCATCGGGCTCGACCGGTTCTTCTTCCGGTGCTGCAAAAAGTTGTTTAAGGTGTTCAATCATCGCGCAGGCCTCTGTTTGGCATGTGGATCAGGGAGCCTTTTTAGCCAGCTGGCGTACCTGATTTTCCAGTTCAATCTGGTCTGCGGCAAATTTGCGAATGCCTTCGGCCAGTTTTTCGGTGGCCATGGCGTCTTCATTGGACAGCCACCGGAACTGTTTTTCATCGATAGCACAAGGCTTGTCTTCGCTGCGGGCGGTTTGGGCATTCAACTGACGAGGCAGTTCGCCGGCGTCTTCTTTCAGGGCCTGCAACAGCGCCGGGCTGATGGTCAGGCGATCACAGCCGGCCAGCATTTCAATTTCACCAGTGTTGCGGAAGCTTGCGCCCATGACCACGGTATCGAAACCATTGGCTTTATAGTAATTATAGATGCGCGAGACAGACTGCACGCCCGGGTCTTCTGCCGCCGGGAAGCTGTCTCTGCCGGAATGCGCCAGGTGCCAGTCCAGAATGCGGCCGACAAAGGGCGATACCAGATAAGCACCGGCTTCGGCACAGGCCGCCGCCTGTACAAACGAGAACAGTAGCGTGAGATTGCAGTGGATGCCTTCTTTCTCCAGCTGTTCCGCGGCACGAATGCCCTCCCAGGTGGAAGCAATCTTGATCAGTACGCGGCTGGTATCCACGCCCTGGTGGTCATAGAACTCCACCAGCCGGCGAGCTCGTTCCAGTGTGGCGGAGGTATCAAAAGACAACCGCGCATCCACTTCCGTAGACACCACGCCGGGAATCAACCCGAGGATCTCTTTACCCGCCAGAACCGCCAACATATCCGTGGCCAGGGCCAGTTGCTGGGCATCGGAGCCGCCGTGTTTGCGGGCATAGGCCACGGCTTTGTCCAGCATGGGCCGGTAAGCTTCGGAAGCGGCCGCCTTTAACAGCAGAGACGGATTGGTGGTGGCGTCTTCCGGCCGCCATTCTGCGATGGCGGTCAGGTCACCGGTGTCGGCTACCACGGTGGTCATGCTTTTCAGTTGTTCGAGCTTGCTGGTCATGGTTGTTGTCGTCCCTAAGTCTTTATAATTCATGTACCTTGCCGAGAGCTGTCTGGATGACTTCCAGACCACTGCCCGGTTTGTGAGCGTTCTCGCTGATATACCGGCGGAACTGGCGCCCGCCTGGCATGCCATGGAACAGGCCCATCACATGACGCGACATGTGAGTAAGGTATACGCCCCGGTCCAGCTCCTGCTGAATAAACGGAAACATTGCCCGCAGGGCCTCGTGCCGGTTGGCAACGGGTGACGGCCCGCCAAAGAATTCGGAATCCACAGAGGCCAGCAACCAGGGGTTGTGGTAAGCCTCCCGGCCGAGCATCACCCCATCAGTATGGGCCAGATGTTCGTGGCATTCCTCAAAGGTTTTGATGCCGCCGTTGATGATGATTTCAAGGTGCGGGTACTTTTGCTTCAGGCGGTATACCCAATCGTACTTCAGCGGCGGAATGTCCCGGTTTTCCTTCGGGCTCAGGCCCTCCAGAATGGCAATTCGGGCGTGCACGATAAACGTTGTGCAGCCGGCGGCAGACACCTTATCAATGAATTCACACAGATCTTCCCAGGACTCGCGGCCATCAATGCCGATGCGGTGCTTCACCGTCACCGGCAGACTGGTGGCATCGATCATGGCCGCCACGGCTTCCGCGACCTTGTCCGGATACGCCATCAGGCAGGCGCCGATCATGTTGTTCTGCACCCGGTCGCTGGGGCAGCCCACGTTCAGGTTCACTTCGCTGAAACCGAACTGTTCGGCCAGCCTCGCGCAGTGGGCCAGCTCTTTGGCATCACTGCCGCCAAGCTGCAGTGCTAACGGATACTCGGAAGGGTCGTGGCGCAAGAACCGTTCGGTGTCCCCGTGAATCAGCGCACCGGTGGTGACCATCTCGGTATACAGCAACGCATGCCGGCTGAGAATCCGCGCCAGGTAGCGGAAGTGAGGCGTTGTCCAGTCCATCATCGGGGCAATGCTGAACCTCCGTGAAAGTCTGGGGACGGCGGTTGAATCTGTTTGCATGGTCACTGTGTCTACTAGCGTGGATTGCTGGTTTCGAGGGCTTACAAGTGTATCAGGAAAGCGGGTTTGTGGGGTCGGCTGCCGTCCGGGTTTTCGGAATTGAGCCGTGACATATTCTTAAAACAATGTAACAGTTATGACCATAGTGGATTAGTGAATAAGACTTGAAGGAAGGATCTTCCATGCTCAACCGTCTCAGTATTCGAATGCGTGTTATTGGCGGCTTCTGCCTCCTTTTGTTACTTGTTGCCGCTTTGGTGTTGCCTGCGGTAATGCGTGATCTCAACGGCCTTATTCAATCTGCCGAAGAGCGCGAGCTTAAGGTGCAGTTTGATAAAATACTTGAGCGCATTGAGTCTGAGCGCAGACTTGCCACCGCAATGGCCACGCTGGTTTCCAGACAACCATCCGTACAGGCAGCCCTCCAGGATGGTGATCGCGATCGCCTTTATACTGAGCTTGAGCAGGCGTTTGAAGCCCTCCGCTCGGAGTTTGGGCTTCGCCAGCTACAATTCCATTCCCCGCCGGCCACCTCCTGGCTGCGGGTGCACAGGCCCGGAAAACATGGCGATGATTTGTCCGGTTTCCGACGCACGGTAGTGGCCACGAACCGAGATCAGGAAGCGGTAAGCGGTATCGAACGCGGCGTTGCGGGTCTCGGCATCCGGGGCGTTGTGCCGCTCGAGATTGACGGCGACCACTGGGGCTCGGTCGAGTTCGGTTTTTCTCTGGGACAGCCGTTTTTTGACAAGGTAAAAGAGGATACCGGCCTTGATGTGGCTCTCATACTGGATGATAACGGCGAGCAGTCCTTGTTTGCCACGACCTGGGGAGAGAAGGCACGGCTTGAAACGAGCATATTCCGTAATGCACTGGAAGGTGACGGGCAAATGGATACCGGGACGCTGGCTGGAGCACCGGTGGCCATTTATGCCAACCATCTGACGGATTTTTCCGGTGAGCCCATTGGCGTGCTTTCGCTTGCCATGGATCGCAGCAACTACGTCAGTGCCTATGACGAGGCCTTCTACCAGTTGGTCCTCATTATTGGCGTCTTCCTGATTATCGGGGTGCTGATTGCCCTCTACATCAGCCGCAGTGTGTCACGACCTTTGAAGCAGATTACCGGCGCGATGAAAAACATTTCCACGGGCGATGGCGACCTGACCCGGCGGCTGCCTGTTGAGGGTAACAACGAGCTCACCGATATCGCCCGCGAGTTCAATGGCTTTATTGAGCGGGTAGAACAACTGGTTCGTGAAATCATGGAAGCGGTGGCGTCGGTTTCTACTTCGGGCTCGGAGTTGTTTGACGTTAGTGACCATACGATGGACCTTGCCGATCGCCAGAAGCAGGAAACCACTGAGATTGCCACCGCCATGAACGAAATGACGGCCACAGCCCAGGAGGTGGCCAGAAGCGCTGCCAGTTCGGCGGAAGTGACGAGGAAAGCGGATACGCATGCGCGTACCGGAAACCGCGTGGTGGGTGAGGCCATAGAGTCGATCAATGCTCTGGCTACCGATGTGGCCTCCATGGCAGAGGTCATCCGTGACGTAGAAGAACGCAGTGAACAGATAAACACCATTCTGGATGTTATTGGCGGTATCGCAGATCAGACCAACCTGCTGGCACTCAACGCTGCGATTGAGGCTGCCCGCGCCGGTGAGCACGGCCGTGGATTCTCAGTGGTGGCCGATGAAGTGCGCTCCCTGGCGCAGCGTACCCAGAATTCCACGTCTGAAATCAATGACATGATCGTCGCGCTCAAGGAGGGCACCGGCAAGACCGTACAGGTGATTGCGCAAAGCCGGGAGCAGTCGGAGCAAACCGTCACAACCGCGGCCAAGGCCGGCGATGCGCTTCAGGAAATTACCCGGGGGATGGAAGAGATCCGGGATATGACCGCCCAGATTGCTTCGGCAGCCGAAGAGCAGACCCAGGTCAGTGAGACCATCAATGAATCGGTTGCGCGGGTTGGGGCGGGAGCAGAGGAAACCTCTGATGGCGCCTCCAAAATCATTATCTCGGCGGCCGGCATTGGCTCGGAGCTGTCGGATCTGATGAAGGTGATCCGCAAATTCAAGGTCACCCAGAACGATTTCCTTGAGCTGGAGATCGCCAAGGCGGCACACCAGACCTGGAAAATGCGCTTGCGGGCGTTCCTCGACGGTGAGGCAGACATTCCGCACGAGCAGGCAGTGTCTGCACATGACTGCGATTTCGGTCGCTGGTACGACTCGGTAGGTAAGGCGCGGTATGGCAGCTCAGCCGCCGTCCGCGCCATTGAGCAGCCGCATGAACAACTGCATAAATTGATTGGCGAAATCATTTCAGCCAAGCGGGCGGGCCAGACCGCAGAGGCGGAACGGAAGTACCGTGAGGTTATTCAGTTGTCCCATGACATCGTGGATGGGCTGGACCAGTTGATTCAACAGATCGGTTAATCGCGGCACGGCCAGCCGGGCTACTCCTCGCCCGGCATGGTCCGTGAGGGCCGTCCCACGTGGAAGCCCTGGGCATAATCAATGCCCACTTCCCGCACCAGCCGGAGTACTTCTTCAGTCTCCACGAATTCCGCCACCGTTTTCAGGTTCAGCTTTTTCGCCAGATCAGTGATGCTCACCACAAAAGCCATGTCCCGTGGGTCATTGGCCATGTTTGCGATAAAGTCGCCTTCGATCTTTACGAAATCGATCGGCAGGTACTTCAGGTAGTGGAACGACGAGAAGCCTGAACCGAAATCGTCAATGGCCAGCAAATAGCCGTAGTCTTTGAGGTTGTGCACGAAATTTTCCAGCAACCCCATATTTTTCACCGTGTCCCTTTCGGTAATTTCGAACACGATACGGCCCGGGTCAAGCTGATAGCGATTGGTCAGCTCCTTGAGTGTTTTCAGAAAATCACGCACCAGGATTGAACGCGGCGACAGGTTGATAAACAGTAGCCCTTCAAAGCCGGTCGCGTTCATTCGCTCGAACGCCTTTTCCATGACGATGTAATCCATCAGATGGACCTTGCCCATGGACTCGGCAATTTCGATGAACTCGCCGGCTGTCATCAGGGTGTCGTCCGGCAGCTGAATGCGGCTCAGTACCTCCACGGCGGCAAGGTCATCGCCGTTCGGCTGAATGGGCTGGAACACCGGCACCACGCTGCGATTTTCAATGGCGTCGTTTACCAGCACCATTTTCTGGTTCAGGTCATTGAAGATCTCCGCCACGTCTTCCTTGTGGGGCAGGCTGATACGGTTCTTGCCCTGGCTCTTGGAGCGGTACATCAGGTTGTCCACAAACATGAACAAATCTTTGCGGTTGTCCGCGTGGTCCGGGTAAAGCCCGGTGCCGATAGAACCGGTTACCCGCACCATGCCGTCTTGTGGTGTTTCCAGACCGAAATTCTGCATGCATTCAAGTAACCTTTCAGACACTTGCTCTGCGTGTTCCATGCTGGTTTCCGGCAGAATTACCACAAACTCATCACCGCCGTAACGCGCCAGAACATCGCCGGTTCTGAGCACTTTTTGCAGCTCAAGAGCCAGCTGACGCAGCAACTTGTCGCCCATGGCGTGGCCGTAGCCGTCGTTGATGGCCTTGAAGTTGTCCAGGTCCAGCATCAGCAGGGCCACCTGGTAGTCGTGGCGCTGGCAGCGATCCAGTTCGTAATCCAGCAATTCCCAGAACATCCGCTGGTTATACAGATTGGTAAGCGGATCTCGCGTGGCGTAGTACTCCAGATCGCGGGTGTACTTGTAGATCGCTTTGACCGACCCCACCACGTTGAGCAGCGTAGAAAGAATGCTTTCCAGTACCAGCAGCTTGGTGCTGTCTTTCACGATATCGGCCTGCACACCAATACCCACAATGCCGCCGATCTTGGGTGTTTCCACCAGCAGGGATTTGGTTTGCAGTTCGATTTCCTCCGGCTCCAGCTCCAGAGGCTGGCCATCTCTGCTCGCGCAGTTATGGTGAATGACAATCTGGCCCGGCAAGCCGAAGTGCTGGTCGCCCTGCAGACGACTTCTGACCGCCTTCTCCATCATCTGGCGAGTGTTTTCTGAAGGCGCGTGCAGCCAGAAAATTTCCAGATCAAACACCTCATCGTCCACCTTGAATACGGAGAACATGGTGTAAATCTGAATCACCTGGTTGATGTCGAGCATCAGCACGTTGATGTATTCCCGCCAGTCCCGGACCACCTCCGAGGTGATGACGAATTTTTCCAGCAGGCGTATCTCGAACTCCAGCAGGTCTTTGTCGACAGCGATGCTCTGAAGCCGCTCTGCCAATGTCTCTACCTGACCAAAAATCTGGTTGAGCTCATGAAAACCCAGATCCTCGTTTTCACGGGCCAACTGGCTCAGGTCGTCCAGTGTTTCGACTTTTGTGATCCGCTTGCTCAGCTCATCCACGGAATGATCAATCCGGAGGGTAACCGTTCTGACCGCCCAGAAACCGAACAGAATCGGTAGAGGGGAGAGCACCAACAGGTAATACAGCAAATTGCGGCTGGCGATATCCAACTGACCAGCCAGGTCCTGGTTAACCTCAATAACCCCCAGAGTGTCGCCCACACTGGCATTGGTGTGGCAGCCCAGGCATTTTTCTTCCGCCTGCAGTGGTTTCAGATAACGCAGTTGCTGCCCGAACTGTTGCTCGGATACCTCGCCAGTGCGCATGGCTTCTCGTATTTCCTTGTCCATGCGGGGTTGTTCAATACTGCCGTAAAGCTCGGTAACGGGCTCGCCCCGATACACCATTACGTCCATGCCATTGTCGGAGTTTTCCGTGTTGGAAAGCTGCTGCATGAACTGTTCGAGCTGGGTGCGGCTCCAACCCTGGCTCATCACCAGATACATGGAGTTGAACGTGTTTTGCGCAACCGATTCGGCAATCTCCTGAGCACTGTCGCGAATGCTGGCCTGGTAGGCCATGCGGCAGACAAACAGCAGAATCAAAAAACCAATGGCCGAAAACAGAAACGTTCGGTTCAGAAGGTAACGGCGAATAGTGGGTGCTGATCGAGACATGTGTCTAAAAAGCTCTTTATTTGTTTGGAGCAGAGTGTACTGACTTGGCAAGGGTAAATCTGTCGTCGTTTTGGCCATATTTGACGTTGGTCAAACGGCAGGAAGCTAGTTGGCCGCCATATGTTGGCCTGGTAACCTGGTGAAAACCGATCTGACACGAATGAGTAGCAAGGGAACCACCTAATGAAGGACACGCTGGGCTATTACGACAGCAATGCCGAAGCGTTTGTGGAATCAACACTCCATGTCAGCATGGATGAACTCTACCGGGAGTTTTTGCCGCAGGTTTCCGGGGGTGGTCACATTTTGGATGCCGGCTGTGGTTCCGGCCGGGATGCGCTGTATTTCAAGCAGAGGGGCTACCGCGTTTCAGCGTTTGATGGCTCACAAGCCATTACCTCTCTTGCCCGCCAGAAGACCGGGTTGCCGGTTCAGCACCGGTTCTTCTCAGAGATCAACGAGACCAGTACCTATGACGGTATCTGGGCCTGCGCCAGCCTTTTGCATCTGCCGCTGTCGGATGTGCAGCACGCTATCGGCCGGCTATGGAATGCGCTGAAACCCGACGGCACGTTTTATATGAGCTTTAAAGTCGGGCAGGGCGAACGAATCCACAATGGCCGGCACTTTACCGATGCGGACGAAGCTCTCGCAGAAAGCTGGATGCAGTCTCTCCCGCAACTGGAAGCCTGCCGGATGTGGCGAACCGATGATCAGCGGCCAGACAGAGACGAACAATGGCTGAACCTTCTGCTGACGAAAGCATCGGCCACGCCCGATAAACTGACCACCGGCGGCAAAGAGCGCCATTTCCTGCCCAAGCTGTGCCAGGCGATCAAAACGGCCGATCAGGTGGATATGGCGGTCGCGTTTGTGAAAACGACCGGGCTTAATCTATTGTTTTCTGATCTGGTGGACGCCTTAAAGCGCCAGCCTGAACCCGCCCGCATTCGCATTCTAACCAGCGACTATCTGGACATTACCGACACTGAAGCCCTCCGGAAGCTTGTTCTGCTGCATGACCACGGCGCGCAGGTCCGCATTTACCAGAGCAAGGGGAGCAGCTTTCATCTGAAAGCCTATTTGTTTGCCGGCCATGCCGAGAATCACCAAATGTGGGGCAGGGCGTTTATCGGTTCCAGCAACATCAGCCGGCAGGCGCTTCAGGATGGGCTGGAATGGAATTATCAGGTCGATTTTCCACCGGAGTCCGGCTATCTGGAAGCAGCCAGCCGATTCGAAGAACTGTTCCAGCACCCGAATGTGGTACCGCTCACGGACCAGTGGATTGATGAATACGAAAAACGCAGAAAACCACCGCTTCAATCGTTGGAGCCGGGCAGTGACGAAAAACAGGAAGCGCCGACGCCGAATGATGTTCAGAAGGCAGCGTTAGACGCTCTGGATGTTACCCGCCAGGAAGGCTATCGCCGAGGGCTGGTTGTGCTGGCAACGGGCCTGGGTAAAACCTGGCTGTCTGCCTTTGATGCGGTACAAATGGGCGCGCGCCGGATTCTTTTTGTCGCCCACCGTGAAGAGATTCTCTACCAGGCCGCCGAGACCTACTTGCGGATCAAACCCGATAGCCGTGTGGGTTTCTACATGAGCAAACAGCGGGACCGGACGGTGGATATTCTTTGCGCTTCGGTTCAGACGCTCGGTAAAGAAACGCACCTGGAACGTTTCAGCCCGCAGCATTTTGACTACATTGTGGTCGATGAATTCCACCATGCCGCCGCGCCGGTTTATCACCGGCTTCTGAGTTACTTTGCCCCGCAGTTTCTGCTGGGACTCACCGCAACACCCGACCGCACGGACCGTTCCGATATTCTGTCGTTGTGTGATGACAACCTGGTATACGAATACCCATTGTTTGAAGGGGTGAAAGGCGATTTCCTGGTGCCGTTCCACTATTATGGCATCTACGACGAATCCGTCGATTACACCGAGATTCCCTGGCGCAACGGCAAATTTGATCCCAACCTGCTGGCCAATAAGCTGGCAACGTATGGACGCGCCCGGCACGCACTTCGAATGTGGCGCCAGCACAAACAAAGTCGGACTTTGGCATTCTGCGTTTCCCGCACTCACGCGGATTTCATGGCAAACCAGTTCGCAAAACAAGGGGTGAGAGCGGCCGCAGTCCATGGCGAATCGCAGATGTCCCGAGGTGAGGCGCTGGAGAGCCTGGAAAGTGGCCAGCTGGACGTGATTTTCTCGGTAGACCTGTTCAACGAAGGCGTTGATTTGCCCGCCATCGACACGGTACTGCTGCTGCGTCCCACCGAGTCCAAGATTCTTTTCCTTCAGCAAATTGGCCGGGGCCTGCGAAAAAGCGTGGCAACCGGAAAAGATAAGCTGGTGATTCTGGATTTTGTCGGCAATCACCAGAGTTTCCTGCACAAACCCCAGGCCCTGATTGGCCAGGCGATGAACCACCGGCAACTGGCAGAGTTTGCCCGTAAGGCCGAGAAAAACCAGCTGGATTTGCCGGACGGCTGCTTTATTAATTACGACCTGGAAGTGATCGACTTTCTCAAAGGCTTGGACCAGAACGGGGCCGAAAAAGACTACCAGGCACTGAAAGACACACTTGGCCGGAGGCCCACGCTCACCGAGTATTACCACTTCGGTGCCAGTCTCACAAAAACCCGCAAGCAACACGGTAGCTGGTTCGGGCTCGTGCGGGATATGGATGACCTCACCGACACGGAAGCCGAACTGCTGGCCAGCCATGAGCCGTTCCTGGTGGAAGTGGAAACCACTTCCATAACCAAATCCTTCAAGATGATTTTGCTGGATGCGTTTCAGCAACTCGGTGGCTGGCGGAGTGCGCCAACGCTTCCGGAACTGGCTGAAGCATCGTGGCAGATACTGAAGCGCAGGCCTCGCCTGTATCAGGACATTGCCGATTCGGTGAAAGATGTTGACGGTACATCACCGCAGTGGCTGCAGTATTGGAAGAAGAATCCGGTTGATCACTGGACGAACAAATCGCCTTCCGCGTTCAAAATCGAGGACAACAAGCTCAAACCAGCTATTTCACTGGAAGAGCACCAGTTGTCCACCTTCGGGGAAATGGTGCAGGAGTTGATTGACTACCGTCTTGCCTCCTACGAGGCTCGTCAGTCCGCCAAAGAGATTCAGGGTCCTGTTGAAAATGTTATGCCGATGACGCCAGCAGGACCGGAATTGCCGTATTTCCCATCACTGAAGATCGCCTGTGGCCACTTCAGAAACAGCCAGGCTGAGGAACCGGAATACCGGGCAATCGGAATGGGGCACGGGCGAATAGCGCCAAACCGCCATTTCATCGCCAGGGCTTCTGGCAATTCTATGAACGGCGGCAAGAACCCGATTCACGACGGCGACTATTTGCTGCTTGAGCAAATAAACCCAAACCAGGCCGGCTCGATCACCGGCAAAACGCTCGCCATCGAACGGCTTGATGAGACCGGCGACACCCAATATCTCCTTCGGACCGTGCGCAAATCCTCGGCGGGTGACTATGTACTCGAAGCCGCCAACCCGGATTACGACGATATCGTGGTCACCCCGGAACTGAGCGAGCAGTTCCGGACCTTTGCGCGTCTGGATGGAATAGTTGACCCATTGGAAATGGCTGTGGGCCAGGAAATTCCCAGAGAAGAAATCCCGGAATTGTTTGGTGCAACCTTCAACCCCGGCAACTGGCAAAGCGGCCATGTATTCCTGAAAGAGGCAGACGCCCATGTACTGCTGGTAACACTGAACAAACAAGGCAAAGCTTCCCAGCACCGGTACGTCGACCACTGGATTGATGAACACACCTTCCATTGGCAAAGCCAGAACTCCACGACACCACAGAGCAAGCGGGGCAGGGAGCTGATTGACCACAAGAAGCTTGGTCTGTCAGTTCATCTTTTTGTTCGGGAGAACAAACTCCGGAATGGAAAGGCCGCGCCGTTTACTTATTACGGGCCGGTTGAGTATCAGAGCCATGAGGGGAGTGGGCCGATGAGTGTGGTGTTTAAGGTTGATGGGGCGGAGTAAAGGCCCCGGGCTGCACTCTGATAGCAGGGGGAATGGACTTAGGGTGCGATCCATCCAAACTAGTCGAAATGGGAGCGTTAAATGCCAGTCACAGCCAGGTCCATAGCCCCAACAATCTGATCTCTGAAATGAAAGAGTGAGCCAACGGGGTTTTTGAGGTGCTTTTCTGGCACAGAGGAAATTTGCGGGGTTAGCAGTAAAAGTTCCTGCTCGTCAAAGCTGATTCCCGGCGTGAGTCCTTGCATGGCTTCGCCACCAAAAGCGGATCGTTTTCCCAAAGGGATCACGATGCGAGTTGCCAGCTCGCTCAGCAAACTGCTTTGAATGTCGACCAGTTAGGGGTAGTGCGCTTTGCTGGTTTTGCTTGGGTTTGGGTACACATCGAACTGCGCCATCAAAACTCCCTGAATTCGTCGCCGAAGCATCCATGTTGTTCGACGAAATTATTGTAACTTTTTATCGCGGTGCGATTTTCTTCAACCCATTGTGCTGCCTCGCGTTTGGAAAGTTCTTCTTTGAGGGCTCGTTCCAGAGTCGCGGACAGGTTAATGTTCAGTTCGCGGGTCTTTTGCAGTAAATCGCTATTAATTGAGAGGTTAGCGGCTTTTTTGGGTGCGGCCGCATTGTAGAGTTCGGCCATCGGAGCCTCCAGGGACTGTTTAATGCTTGATCCTATTGTATGCGCATACAATCATCTCACCGGTAACCATGAACTTACCGTCACCGGTTTCGTGTAAGGCTTAGAGCCCCCTCTAAGTCCTCAATCAAATCCTCAGCATCTTCAAGCCCCACAGACAACCGTAGCATGCCATCGCCAATGCCGCGTTTCAGGCGTTCATCACGGCTCAGGCCGTGGTGGCTGGTGGCGCTGGGTTGGCTGACCAGGCTTTCCACGCCGCCCAGGCTGGTGGCCAGCAGGAATACCTTCAGGTTGTCGGCAACGGCCTGGGCCTGTTCTTTGCCGCCCTCTACTTCAATGCTGAGCATGCCGCCGAAGCCTTCCATTTGTTCGGTGGCCAGTTCGTGATCGGCAAACGAGGGCAGGCCGGGGTAGTGTACTTTGCTGACTTTCGGGTGCTTTTCCATGGCCTTTGCCACTGCCATGGCGTTTTCGTTGTGCTGGCGGATACGTACCGGCAGGGTGCGCAGGCTGCGGGATAGCAGGGCGGCGGTTTCCGGGGCGATCAGCTGACCCAGGTTTTTGCGCCAGGCGGCAACCGGGTTTGCCAGTTTTTCGGAGGTCATCAGGGCGCCGGCGGTGATGTCGCTGTGGCCGCCCAGGTATTTGCTGGCGCTGTGCAACACCAGGTCTGCGCCCAGCACCAGTGGTTTCTGGTTGATGGGGCTGGCGAAGGTGTTGTCGACCGCCACCAGGGCGCCTTTGTTGTGGGCGGTGTCGGCCAGGGCGCTAATATCCAGGATGGCCATGTTGGGGTTGGCGGGTGTTTCGAAGTACACCAGCTTGCCGGGTTCTTCCAGATGGGCTGGCAATTGGTCCTGTTCTTCCCGGAACAGGAAGGTAACCGGAATGCCTAATGCCTGGCAGTGGTTGATCAGTAATTCCTGGGTGCCGCCGTACAGGTCGCCCACGCACACAATGCCTTTGCGGCCATGGGCCAGCAGGGTGGCGGAAATGGCGGCCATGCCAGAGGCAAAGGCCAGGGCGCTTTCGGCGTTTTCCAGCCCGGCCAGGCCCTGTTCCAGCTCCTGGATGCTGGGGTTGGTGCCCCAGCGGGTGTACAGGTTGCCTTCGCTGCGCTTTTCAATCACATCCAGCAGGGCCTCGGTGCTCTCGAACCGGTAGGTGGTGGTGTTGTAAACCGGTGAGTAGGGGCTGCCGTGGGGGTCTTTGTGGCGGCGGTTGTGGATAATGCGGGTTGAGGGGCCCTGGTGTTTTTGGGTGGTCATCGGGTTTCCTGTGTGGCCATCTCTGGTCGGTGGCTAGAAAGTGGGCTGAGCTGTAAACTTGTGCGTATTGAGAATAGTATCAAATTCCGTAACACACAGAAGGAACAAACCTTGTCCATTAAACTGACCCAATTCAGCCACGGCGCAGGCTGTGGCTGCAAGATTGCTCCGGATGTTCTCGACCGTATCCTTCATACCGATGCACCCGAGTTTATAGACCCGAAGCTTCTGGTGGGTAATTCCAGCCGGGACGACGCGGCCGTGGCCGACGTGGGTAACGGTATCGGTATTATCAGCACCACCGATTTCTTCATGCCGGTGGTGGATGATCCGTTTGATTTCGGCCGTATTGCTGCAGCCAATGCCATCAGCGATGTTTACGCCATGGGCGGTAAGCCGGTGATGGCCATTGCCATTCTGGGCTGGCCGGTGGATCAGTTGGAGCCGGAAATTGCGGGCAAGGTAATTGATGGCGGCCGGGCAGTGTGTGCCGAGGCAGGCATTGCGCTGGCCGGTGGTCATAGCATTGATTCGCCGGAGCCGATTTTCGGGCTGGCGGTCACCGGGCAGGTGGCAGTTGATCGCATTGTGCAGAACGATACAGCCAAAGCCGGCGATTTGTTGTATCTCACCAAGCCGCTGGGCGTGGGCATTCTCACCAGTGCTTCCAAGAAGGGCAAGGTTACCCCGGAAGATCTGGCGGTAGCGGTTGAGAGCATGTCTACCCTGAACAGGGTGGGGGAAGTGTTCTCACAAATCGACGGCGTAAATGCCATGACAGACGTCACCGGTTTTGGTCTGGCGGGGCACCTGCTGGAAATCTGCCGCGGTAGCGGTTTGAAAGCCACGGTCAGCCGCAAGGCGGTGCCGGTTTTGCCGAACGTGCAGCCGTACATTGATGCCGGCTGTATTCCGGGTGGTACTTACCGCAACGCGGCGGCGTTCGGCAATGCCATTTCCGGTATGACTGAAGACGACAAGCTGCTGTTCTGTGATCCGCAAACCAGCGGTGGTCTGATGGTGAGCGTGGCTGAAAGCAGCCGCGAAGTGTTCGAGGCGAAAGCCCGTGAGCAGGGCCTGGAGCTTCAGCCGCTGGGTCGGATGGTTGACTCCGGTTCAGAAGAAAGTCTGGTATTTATCGAAGACTGATCCCGGTTTTCGTATAGTAAAAGCCGCGCCCGGCATTTCCCGGCGCGGCTTTTTTTATGGTTGGGGGTGATCATGCCGGTTGTTGTGCAGGCGCTTTTTCCTGTTTTTGCCCTGATTATGCTGGGCCATGTTCTGCGTCGGGTCGGGTTTCCGGGCGGCGATTTCTGGCCGCAGGCGGAACGTTTTACCTATTACGTGCTGTTCCCCGCCATGCTGGTGTTCAAACTGGGCCAGGCGCGGCTGCCGGCATCGGCCTATGGCGATACGGCTTTATTGATTGTGGCCATGCTGCTGGCGATGACGGCGGTGCTGGTGGTGGTGCAGCGCATATGGCGCTGGCGCGGGCCGGTGTTTTCTTCGGTGTATCAGGGTGCCATTCGCTTCAATTCCTACGTGGGGCTTGCCGCTGGCGGCATGTTGCTGGGTGATGAAGGCCTGCAGCTTACCGCCATTGCGGTCGCCATTATGGTGCCGTTGCTGAACCTGCTGTGCATTGTGATGTTTGCGCTGGTGGCGGAAGACAGTCAGGTGCGGGTAGGCAAGGTGCTGAAGGCGATTGCCACAAATCCCCTGATTGTCGGGTCTGTAATCGGCGTATTGTGGGGTTATTTCCGCATTGGTTTTCATCCGTTGCTGGCCGGCGTGCTGGAGCCGTTGAGTAATCTGGCGCTGCCTATGGGGTTGATGACGGTAGGCGCCGGCCTGCAGTTGAGCGCTTTGCGTGGCGGCACCTGGCCTTTTGTGGTGTCGTCGGCGCTGAAGCTGGTGGCGTTTCCGTTGATGGCGGCCGGGCTGGCCATGTTGCTGGGGCTGGAGGGAACTCTGGTGAAAGCGGCGGTGTTGCTGGCAACGTTGCCCACCGCAACTTCGGCTTACATTCTGGCGCGCCAGCTGGGTGGCGATTCGCCGCTGATGGCGGGGATCATCAGCGGGCAAACGCTACTGGCAATGGTGTCGATTCCGGTAATGCTCAGCTTACTCTGGTGAGCATTTCAGCACGGCTTCGGCAATGCTGTTCTGGAAGTTGATGTAACCCTGCTGGTTGCTCTCGATATCGGTGGCCAGTGGGTCCCAGGTGCTGAAGGTTACGTTCATGCCTTCGGTGATGGCGCGCCACCACTGTCGGTCAAACTGGGGCTCGGTCAACAGGCAGGGTTGGGTGGCCTGTTCCAGTTTGTTCTGCACTTCCGCGATGTGCCGGGCGCCGGGTGACAGTTCCGGGTTCAGGGTCAGTACACCGTCCAGATGCAGATTGTAGTGTTCGGCAAAACGTTCGAACGCACTGTGGTACGAAAACAGGCTGATATCGTGCACGGTAACCAACTGTTCGTTGATGCGTTGCTCGGTGGCTTTGAGTTCACGCTCGAACGCTTGCAGGTTGTCGTCCAGTTGCTGTTTGTCCAGATCGTTCAGTGTCACCAGGCGCTCGTGAATCTCGTGAGCCATTTCCAGGGCCAGTTGCGGGTCTACCCAGATGTGCGGGTCTTCGCCGTCGCCGTGGTCGTGGGCATCGTGGTGGTGGTCATTATGATGTTCATCTTCTTCTTTCTCTTCCTGGTGCCCGTCGCCTTCGGTAAAGGCAACAACGCGGCCTTCAAACTCGTGGCTGTCCAGCAAACGTTGCAGGAAGGTCTCCATGTCTGGCCCTACCCAGAAGATGGCGTCAGCGTTTTCCAGGGCCTGGCGCTGGGAAGGCTTCATGCTGTAGTTGTGGGGGCTGGAGCCAGGCGGCACCAGAGTGGTGACATCTACCAAATCGCCGGCAACGGCTTTTACCAGCAGTTCAACCGGTTTGATGGAGGCAACGATATTCGCGGCAGAAACCGGGGCGGCGGCAACCAGTGCGCTTACACCCAGGGCGAGGGAGGTGGCTTTCAGTGTCATGTTAAAATCCTGTTGCGTTCTCGGAATGTTATAATATTACATTAATTGTTGGCGTTGGAAAACACGGTCATGCGAAATCGGGCTATGGTCGCTATAATGGCGCTTTTAACAATCGGCCACTTATTTTCAGGATGGTTTCATGACAGTACGCACGCGAATTGCCCCGTCGCCCACCGGCGACCCACACGTTGGTACCGCTTACGTGGCCCTGTTCAACCTGTGTTTTGCGCGCCAGCACGGCGGCCAGTTCATTCTGCGCATTGAGGACACCGACCAGGCCCGCAGCACCGCGGAATCCGAGCGCGATATTCTGCAAGCCATGCGCTGGCTGGGCCTGAACTGGGACGAGGGCCCCGACGTTGGCGGTCAGCATGGCCCTTATCGCCAGTCTGAGCGCAAGCACATGTACGCCCAGTACGCCGAAGACCTGGTAACCGCCGGTCATGCCTTCTATTGCTTCCGCACGCCGGAAGAGCTGGACGCCATTCGTGAAGAGCGCAAGGCCAATGGCCAGAACCCGGGTATCAAGGGCGATCTGGAGCTGCCGCCAGAGGAAGTGAAGCGTCGTCTGGATGCCGGCGAGTCCTACGTGATCCGCATGAAGGTTCCGGATGAAGGCGTGTGCGAGATTCAGGACATGCTGCGTGATGTCATCGAGATTGACTGGTCGCAGGTGGATTGTCAGATTCTGCTGAAATCCGATGGCATGCCCACCTACCATCTGGCGAACGTGGTGGATGATCACCTGATGGGCATTACCCACGTTCTGCGGGGCGAGGAGTGGATCAACTCGGCACCCAAGCACAAGCTGCTGTATCAATACTTTGGCTGGGATATGCCGGTGCTGTGCCACCTGCCGCTGCTGCGCAACCCGGACAAGAGCAAGCTGTCCAAACGCAAGAACCCCACCAGCATCAACTTCTATGAGCGCATGGGCTTTTTGCCGGAGGCGGTCACCAACTATCTGGGCCGTATGGGCTGGTCCATGCCGGATGAGCGGGAGAAGTTCACCCTGGATGAGATGATCGAGAACTTCGACATTCAGCGTGTGTCCCTTGGCGGCCCGGTGTTTGATGTGGAGAAGCTGCGCTGGCTGAACGGCCAGTGGCTGCGTGACGAGCTGACCGAAGCGCAGTTCATGGAGCGCATGCGCCAGTGGTGGTTCAATGAAGATGCTCTGAAAGACCTGGTGCCTCATATCAAGGGTAGGGCGGAAGTGTTCTCTGACGTCGCGCCTATGGCTCAGTTCATGTTCAGTGGCATGCTGGACCTGAAACCGGAAGACTTCGAGCACAAGAAACTGGAGCCGGCCGAGATCAAGCGGGTGCTGCAGTTCACCCTGTGGAAGCTGGAAGCTCAGCGCCACTGGAGCAAGGACACCATCTTTGCCGATGTTAAAGCACTGTCGAAAGCCATGGATCTGAAGATGGGGGATTTCATGTTCTCGATCTTTGTGGCGATTGCCGGTACGCCCAATTCCTGGTCGGTGATGGACTCCATGGCACTGCTGGGGCCAGACATGACTCGCTCCCGTTTGCGCCATGCCCTTGAAGTTATGGGTGGTTTTTCCAAGAAGGAAACCAAGCGGGTGGAGAAGGAATACGCCGCCCTGGGTATTTAATAACCGATTTGTTTGATAATTAAACGTCATGAACAGGGATGCTCAAAAAACTTTTAAAAATGTGTTGGCAGGTGTTGACGCCCAGGGGGTCGATCCTTAATATACGCATCCGTTGAGGGGCCATAGCTCAGCTGGGAGAGCGCAACACTGGCAGTGTTGAGGTCAGCGGTTCGATCCCGCTTGGCTCCACCAATTTCTAGTCCCCTTCGTCTAGTGGCCTAGGACTCCGCCCTTTCACGGCGGCAACAGGGGTTCGAACCCCCTAGGGGACGCCAATACGGCTTGACGGTTTAGTCCACCGGATAGCCATCAAAAAAACCGCCTTCGGGCGGTTTTTTTGTGTCTGAAGGTTTTGTGCGGGGCAAGCCCCCGCAGCGCGGCCGGGATTGCTTACCGTTTGGCGATAGCGCCTTTCCCCACGCCTTCGTAGGCCTTCACCCGAATCTCGTCTTCCGGAAATTCCACTTTCAACTTGTCGGCAATGTGTGCGGCGATAAATTCCACGGTGCTGTCGGTGTCCACCATGTACACGCGCTGTTCGGGCAGGGTGAGGGCGAATTCGCCCTGGTTGGCCTCGTATTCAAAGGTGATGTAAAGGTTGCCGTCTTCGCCGACAAACCGGCGGGTGACATCTTCTTCTGTGCCTACGTAGATATCCTGCCAGAGCTTGGCCCAGCGGCTTTCCAGATGGTAATCGCGGTAGTCGTTTCGGTCGATGCGGATGGGCGAGCGATGACCGTGGGCGATGCGCTGGCAATTGCCAAGGTGCTTCTTCAGGCCATGTACGTAGTGGTAGTAAGCGCCTTCTATTTCTTCTTCACGCAGATTGATCTCTACGGTGGTGACGTTGCCGGGCAGAACGGCTTTCAGTTCCTGCTCCAGCAGTCGGGCGACGGCGGAAGGCACCACCTTGTCGGCAGACAGCCACACTACGGCCTCGTCTGGCGAGCGGTGTTCAATATGGCTGCCGTCAGTCAGCTGCCAGATGAAGGTGTCTGGCGTGTCTTCCTGCCACTGAAGACCTTCGTAGCCCCGGGGGATGACTAGCCGGTGGTCGACACGTTCGTCGATTACTCGCTTGATGGTGCGTTTCACGTTGCTGAAATCGAACACCATGCCCTGTTCGTCCAGTTCGCCACCGAGCACCACATCGGCAATCCAGCTTTCACCCACCAGCCCGCGGGTGGCGTGCAGGTAGGCAAAATCGATGACGGTAAGGTTGTCGACGAAAAGGTGATTCATGGGAAAGCTGGCCTGATTTGATTGCGTGATTTTTCAATTCTACCAAAGATTGAAAGAGCAGGCGTCATCAAGCCTCTTCTGGATTCGGCGGATGGTTCAGTTGTTCCCAGGACTTCATGTAAACATCCGCTTCATAGTCGTAGGGTGAGCGGAAAGGGCTGATCACGAAATCGAAAACCAGGAAGAAGGTACCAATAGACAGCCAGCCAATGGTCAGCGAGCTGAGGGTGTTCGCCTGCTGCTCGGGATTGGATGCCACAAAGCCCTGTAACAGCGTGATCATTTCATGTGCCATAACCACCGGGTTGAAGCTGGCCAGCACCAGTGGCAGCCAGAAAGCCAGAACCACGGGAAAGAAGCCATAAGACCAGAGCACCCGGCGCAAGACATAGAAAAACAGTTCTTTGCGAAAACGTTGTTTTATCTCTGGCACCTTGCGGACCTGTTCCAGATAGCGGCGGCGCTCAGCCCACCAGGCGGCAACCTCTGGGGCTTCTATCGGATTGGTGTGTAGGGTTTGTTGCGTCATAGTCAGGCAGGTTACCTTGTTTATTTTGTTCCGGGCATCATAGTTGATGCTACGTGTTACCCTGTCCTTCTTAAATTTTCAACTTTTCAACCACAGGATCTTTTAATGGCTGCAGCGACAGACAAGGCAACTCATCCGGCTTTCGAGAAAATTCGCAGTCACCGGGTTGGCACTCTTAACCTCGAGGTTGAGGAATATCGCCATAAGAAAACCGGTGCCCGCCATCTTCACCTGGCGGCAGACAACGACGAAAACGTATTCTTCGTGGCACTGCGCACTTTCCCGATGGATTCTACCGGGGTTGCTCACATTCTGGAGCATACCGCACTTTGCGGCAGTGAGCGTTACCCGGTACGCGATCCGTTCTTCATGATGATTCATCGTTCATTGAATACATTCATGAACGCCTTTACCAGCAGCGACTGGACGGCGTACCCCTTCGCCAGCATGAATCGCAAGGATTTTGACAACCTGTTGTCGGTCTATCTGGATTCGGTGTTTTTCTCGAAGCTCGATCCGCTGGATTTTGCCCAGGAAGGTCATCGCCTGGAGTTCGACAAGCCGGACGACCCTTCCAGTGATCTGGTTTATCGCGGTGTGGTCTACAACGAGATGAAGGGTGCCATGAGTGCCCCCACATCGCAGCTGTGGCAGAACCTTTCCAGCCATTTGTTCCCGACAACGACCTACCACTACAACAGTGGTGGCGAACCGGATCACATTGTTGATCTGAGTTACGACGATCTGGTGAATTTCTACAAGCATCACTATCACCCCAGCAACGCCATTTTTGCCACCTACGGCAATATTCCGGCGTACGAGCACCATGAAAAGTTCGAAGAGCTGGCGCTCAAGCGTTTTGATCGTCTGGAGATTGATCTGCCGGTACGGGACGAGAAGCGCATGTTTTCGCCACTGCGGGTAGACCAGGCCTATGCCGTCAATGAAGGCGAAGGCACCGAGAAAAAGACTCACATGGTGATGGGCTGGTTGCTGGGGCACAGTTTCGATTTCCTGGAAAACATGGAAGGCCAGTTGTTGTCAGCGGTGTTGCTGGAAAACAGCGCGTCTGCGCTGATGAAGGCACTGGAGACCACAGACCTGGGTCACGCCCCGTCACCGATGATGGGGCTGGAAGATTCAAACCGCGAAATGACGTTTGTTTGCGGTATTGAAGGCACTGAGCCTGAATGCCGGGCTGATTTTGAAGCCCTGGTGGAGTCCACCTTGCACAAAGTGGTGGAAGAGGGTGTCAGCCCGGAGCGGCTGGAAGCCATTCTGCACCAGTTGGAATTGCATCAGCGCGAGATTGCCGGTGATCAGGGCCCCTATGGCCTCCAACTGATCATGAACGCGATTTCGCCGATGGTGCACGGTGGCGATCCCGTGGATACGCTGGATCTTGAGCCGGCACTGACCACCTTGCGTGAGAAGATCAAAGACCCGGCCTACGTACCGGATCTGATACGCCGCAAGTTGCTGGAAAACCCGCACCGCGTGACCCTGACGCTGCGCCCGGACGAAAAGCTGGAAAGCCGCCGTCAGCAGGCCATCAAGGACGCGCTGGCGGAACGCAAAGCCAGCCTGAGCGAAGCCGAAGCGCAGGGCATTGTTGACCAGGCAAAGGCGCTTGAAGAGCGCCAGCTGCGCAAAGACGACGATTCCATCCTCCCGAAAGTCGGTCTGGAAGATGTGCCGCTTCAGCGTCCTGAGCCGGAAGGTGAGTATGACGCCGAAACCGGAGCCACCATCTATTCCAGTGGCACCAACGGCCTGATTTACCAGCAGGTGGTGCTGCCACTGCCGGAGCTCTCAGAAGAAGAGCTGTTAATGCTGCCGTACTACGCCACGCTGATTTCCGAAGTGGGCTGCGATGAACTGGATTACCTGCAGATGCAGGACCGTATTTCCGCCGAATCTGGTGGGATTGGTGCCGCTTTGACCGCCAAGGGCCGCATTGACGATGTTCAGGATCTTTCCGGTTATCTGATCTTCAGCGGCAAAGCGCTGGCGCGTAACCGGGCTGAGCTGACCCGGTTACTTAAAGACGTATACACCGGTGCCCGGTTTGATGAGCAAGAGCGCATCCGGGAGATTATTGCTCAGATCCGCACCCGTCGTGAGCAGTCAGTGACCGGCAACGGCCATGCGCTGGCCATGAGTGCTGCGGCTCAGGGCCTGAGTGCCGGTTCCTGGCTGGCGTACCGGATTGGCGGCCTGGCGGCGATCAAAGCCACCAAAGATCTGGATGCGGTGCTGAATGATGAGCAGGGGCTCGAGGAGTTCTGCGGCAAGCTCCAGGCACTGCATGATCGCATCCGCAACCAGAAGCGGGAATTCCTGTTGATTGGTGAAGACGAGCAGGCTGCGCCCATGCTTGATGAGCTGAAAACCTGCTGGCACGGCGAGCCGGCTGGCGGCGAAGGGCACTGGCGCATGGACCCGGTAAACTACACCACTCGTGAAGCCTGGCTGACCTCAACCCAGGTGAATTTCTGCGCCAAAGCCTATCCCACGGTACCGGTGGACCATCCGGATGCAGCGGCGCTGACGGTGCTTGGCGGCTTTCTGCGTAACGGGTATCTGCACCGCGCGATTCGTGAAAAAGGTGGTGCCTATGGTGGCGGTGCCGGCCAGGATAGCGTAACCGGTGTGTTCCGCTTCTTCTCCTATCGTGATCCGCGTCTGGGCGAAACTCTGGACGACTTCGATGCCTCTCTGGACTGGCTGCGCACCGAAGAGCATGACGAACAGGAGCTGGAAGAGGCCATTCTGGGTGTTATTGGTGGGCTGGATCGGCCCCGTTCACCGGCAGGTGCGGCCCGTCATGCCTATCATGACAAGCTGTTTGGCCGCACCCCGGAGCAGCGGGAAAGGTTCCGCGAGCGGGTATTGTCCGTCACTCTGGACGACATGCGCCGGGCGGCTGATACCTGGCTGAAGCCGGAAAATGCCAATGTTGCCGTGGTGACCAGCCCTGAAAACCGGGCTGCAGCCGAGGAGCTGGGCCTGAGCATTCAGGAGCTGTAAGTGCTGGCAGGTCCTTGAGGGCCAGCCGGTAAACAAAAAGGGGCGGAAGACTCATTATCTTCCGCCCCTTTTTTTGTGCCCGTTTTATTGATCAGCGGTGCCGTTTCAGACCGGTGGAAACCATGATGCGCGTGGAGATTTCTTCCACCGAGTAGGCGGTGGTGTTCAGGTAGGGAATACGCTCGCGCTTGTACATCAGTTCGATTTCTTCAATTTCCAGCATGCACTGTTTCATGGAGGAATAGCGGGAATTGGGACGTCGCTCGTTACGAATGGTGGCAAGGCGCTCGGGTTCGATGGTCAGGCCGAAAAGCTTTTCCCGGTGCGGACGCAGGGCGGCTGGCATTTTCTGGTCGTCCAGGTCTTCTTCGGTTATCGGGTAGTTTGCGGCCTTGATGCCATACTGCAGGGCCAGGTACAGGCAGGTGGGCGTTTTGCCGCTCCGTGAAGCGCCTACCAGGATGAGATCTGCGTCGGCATAATGTCGGGTGCGTGCGCCGTCGTCGTTGTCCAGGGCAAAATTGACGGCTTCGATACGACGCTCGTAACTGCCTTCGTTGTTAATAGAGTGGGATTTGCCCACGGTGTAGGAAGACGAGGATTCCAGCTCATGCTCCAGCGGGCTGAGGAAGGTGCCAAAGATATCGATCATGAACGCTTCAGAGGTGTCGATCAGCCTCCGGATGTCTTTGTTCACAATGGTGTCGAATACCAGGGGCCGGATACCGGACAGTTCCGCCGCCGTATTAATGCGCTTCACCAAGTCGTGGGCCTTGTCTTCATCGTCTACGTAAGGCACGGTTATTTTTTCGAAATCGATTTTCTCGAATTGAGCAAGTAGCGCATGCCCCAGCGCTTCGGCTGTCAGGCCGGTGCCGTCCGAGATAAAAAAAGCAGTTCTTTTCATGGCGATATCCGATCCGGTTCTGGCTGATTGCCGGGAGTCTTGATGTGGCTCCCTAGGTAAATTCCGCAGGTTACAGTATCATACACCGCATATTCGAGATGCTGCGCCACTCAGATTCAAGGGAGACACGCTTTGGAAGATTACATTATCTGGTTTGATCACCTGGGAATGAATGATGTCGACCGGGTTGGGGGCAAAAATGCCTCGCTTGGTGAAATGATCAGTAATCTCGCCAATGCCGGTGTCAGTGTCCCGGGTGGTTTTGCGACCACCGCCCATGCGTACCGCGAGTTCCTGGCCACTGATGGCCTGAAAGACCGTATCGACGAAGCGCTGGACGCCCTTGATGTAAACGATGTTAATGAGCTGGCCCGGGTGGGTGCCCAGATTCGCCAATGGGTGGTGGACACGGCCTTTCCCGAAGTGCTCGATAACGCTCTGAAAGAATCCTTTGCCAAATTGCAGAAGGGCAACGAAAACATGGCGGTGGCCGTGCGGTCCTCGGCGACGGCGGAAGATCTGCCGGATGCTTCCTTTGCCGGCCAGCAGGAAACCTTCCTGAACGTGGTCGGGCTGGAGCAGGTTCGTCATTCGGTGAAAGAAGTTTTTGCCTCCCTGTTTAACGACCGCGCGATTTCCTACCGGGTTCATCACGGTTTTGATCACAAACTGGTGGCGCTCTCGGCCGGCATCCAGGCCATGGTGCGCAGTGAGACGGCTTCCAGCGGTGTTATGTTTACCCTGGATACTGAATCCGGTTTCCGCGATGCGGTGTTTATTACCTCTTCGTACGGCCTTGGCGAAACCGTGGTTCAGGGGGCCGTTAACCCTGACGAATTCTACGTGCACAAACCGACTCTGGCAGCGGGCCGTCCGGCAGTGCTGCGGCGCAACCTGGGCAGCAAGGCCATCAAGATGGTCTACCATTCCGAGCCGGGTCACGGCCAGTATGTTGAAACGGTGAAGGTTGAGCAGGAAGACCGTAACCGATTCTCCATTACCGATGCCGAAGTGGAAGAGCTGGCCAAGCAGGCCATGATTATCGAGAAACACTATGGCCGCCCGATGGATATCGAGTGGGCCAAAGATGGCGACGACGGTGGTATCTACATCGTTCAGGCCCGCCCGGAAACGGTCAAGAGCCGGATTGGCGCCAATGTGATGGAGCGCTACCTGTTGAAAGAAACCGGCAAGGTGCTGGTGGAAGGCCGCAGTATCGGCCACAAGATCGGTAGTGGCCCGGTGCGAGTGGTTGATAGCATCGGTGAAATGGACCGGGTACAACCAGGCGATGTACTGGTTACCGACATGACCGACCCTGACTGGGAACCGGTGATGAAGCGCGCATCCGCGATTGTCACCGACCGTGGTGGCCGTACCTGCCACGCTGCGATCATTGCCCGGGAGCTGGGTATTCCGGCCGTTGTCGGTTGTGGTGAAGCCACAGATCTGTTGAAAGACGGCCAGCAAGTGACCGTGTCCTGCGCTGAAGGCGATACCGGCATGATTTATGACGGCGCGCTGGATTATGAGCTGCGCGAGAATACCGTTGATTCCATGCCGGAGATCCCGTTCAAGATCATGATGAACGTGGGCAACCCGGACCGCGCGTTTGATTTCCAGGCTCTGCCCAACGAAGGCGTGGGCCTGGCCCGGCTGGAGTTCATGATAAACCGCATGATCGGCGTGCATCCCAAAGCCCTGCTCAATTTTGACGGCCTGCCGGCTGATATCAAACAGACTGTCGAAAAGCGCATTGCCGGTTACGCCTCTCCGGTGGACTTCTATGTCGACAAGCTGGTGGAAGGTATTTCCACACTGGCCGCGGCGTTTTCCCCGAAAAAAGTGATTGTGCGGCTGTCGGATTTCAAATCCAATGAATACGCCAACCTGATCGGCGGCACTCTGTACGAGCCGGACGAAGAAAACCCGATGCTCGGCTTCCGCGGCGCTTCGCGCTATATCTCGGATACCTTCCAGGACTGTTTCGAGCTGGAATGCCGGGCGCTTAAGCGGGTGCGTGACGAGATGGGCCTGACCAACGTGGAAGTGATGGTGCCGTTTGTACGGACCGTGGGTGAAGCCGCGCAGGTAATTGATCTGTTGGCCCAGAACGGCCTCAAGCGTGGTGAGAACGGCCTGCGTGTGATCATGATGTGTGAACTGCCGGCCAACGCCCTGTTGGCTGACGAGTTCCTGGAGCACTTTGACGGCTTCTCCATTGGTTCCAACGATCTGACCCAGCTGACCCTGGGGCTGGATCGGGATTCCGGCATTATTGCGCATCTGTTCGACGAGCGTGACGAGGCGGTGAAAAAGCTGTTGGCCAATGCCATTCAGGCTTGTAACCGCGCCGGCAAATACGTGGGGATCTGTGGCCAGGGGCCGTCGGATCACCCGGATCTGGCCAAGTGGCTGATGGAGCACGGTATTGATTCCGTATCCCTGAACCCGGATTCGGTAATGGACACCTGGTTCTTCCTGGCAGACGAAAAAACCGATTAAACACGACCATTTCAGGAAAAAGAGAGCAACAACGTGAGCAAGATTATTACTCCGGATCTGTGTGACGAGTTTCCGGAAGTGCAGGTGGTAGAGCCTGGCTTCAACAACTACGGTGGCATCCGCCAGTTTGGCGGTGAGATCGTGACCGTGAAATGCCACGAGGACAACTCCGTGGTCAAAGAGCAGGTTGGCCTGCCGGGCAACGGCCGGGTGATGGTGGTAGACGGCGGTGCCTCAAAGCGCAATGCGCTGCTGGGCGATATGCTGGCTGAAAAAGCCGCCCAGAATGGCTGGGCCGGGTTGATCATCTACGGCTGTATTCGCGATGTCGACGAAATTGGTGCGACCAGTCTTGGTGTACAGGCGTTGGGTACGGTGCCACGCAAAACGCCAAAACGTGGCATTGGTGACCTGGACGTGCCGGTCACTTTCCACGGGGTGACCTTCCATCCCGGCCATTACGTGTACGCCGACAACAACGGTATTGTCGTGTCTGAAAAGCCTCTGGTGTAAGAAACCAGCGCTTTGCAGGCAGGTTGAACCAAAACGGCGGCTCCGGAAGAAGGAGCCGCCGTTTTTTATTGCGTAACCTGAATGATGGTTACGCCTAGCAGGTACCCGTCATCAGTCGCTTCACAACGAATCACCTCGCACTCTGTTTCCAGGGCAGAGGTTGGCCCGCCTGCTGACTCCAGGCGTGTTCTGAGAGTTTCTCCCAGGGTAAATGGGCGACTTATGGACAGTTGCATGCCCGTTGCGCTGAGGTCACGGCAGATGCCGACCACGCTTTCACCCTGGCTGTCGGTAATGTGGATGTGGGCGTCTACCCGCATCCGGTGGAAATCCCGTTTTTCCGCATAGTCTTGCATGAGGTTTACGCCCAGTTGTCGTTTTTCCGGCTTGGCTTGAGCATCGGGATGAGCAGCGCGAGCAACACGCCGCCAAGCACCAGCCCGGCACCCAACAACATGAAGTCGGATTCTTTGCTGGCTTCCAGACGCTCGTTTTCAGCAGTGAGTACTTCCAGGTTGTCGCTCAGTTTCTGGTTTTCCTGCACCAGTTCTTTGTTGCGCCGTTCCAGGTTGAGGGAGTCTGCTGCAACATTCTTGATCCGTGTCAGTTCTTCCTGTAGCTCTTCGGCGCGGCTGGAGAGATTGTTCTCTGCATTTTGCAGGCCGTCGCGTTGTTCAGTGACTTCTTCGAGCTTGCTGGTCAGTTCTGTGACCTGCTGACGGGCCGCTTCAAGTTGTCTGCGCACCTCCTCGAGCTGATCTGCGGCGATGGGCTGGTCGCTCAGGTACTGATTGGCCACCCAACCCTCGTTGCCGCTCGGCGATCTTACCCGAGTATAGTCGCTGCCGACCTCCAGGACTTCCAGCGCTGTACCGCTGGGCATGGCATTCTGGACGATTCGATACTGAGTGCCGGCGCCGGAGCGCAACGGCAGGTACAGCTGATCATCTACCCAGACGGTGCGCGCCTGCGCAACCGAAATCGAACTGGTAATGAGCACAAAGGTGAAGATCAAGCGGAGCGGAGTCACGGGTTACTTTCCTGATGTTGGCTGATGATGATGTATTCAGGCTGCAATTTTGTCACATGACTGAAACCATACAAGCGGGGCAGGGTTACGATCCGCTCATACTGCCGCTTATGTGATGCAGTCGGCGCCGGTTTTCAGGGCAGAACCACCTTATAAGGCTTCACGGTTACCGATTGATAAACTCCGGCTTCCATGTAAGGGTCGTCATCGGCCCATTGTTGTGCCTGCTCGAGGGATTCAAATTCAGCAATTACCAGGCTTCCGCTGAATCCGGCTTCGCCCGGGTCCGGTGAGTCGATGGCCGGGTGTGGTCCGGCAACCAGCAGGCGGCCATCCTCTTTCAGGGCTTCAAGGCGGGCAAGGTGGTCTGGCCGGGCCTCTTTGCGCAAGCGCAGGCTGTCGACGACATCTTCGCTGATAATGGCGTAATACATAGGTTCTCCTGAGCCAATGGCGTTTGCTGGTATGGTGGCGTTACCAGCACTGGTACACTGCTGGTCTTACCAGACACTTATCCGGGATGTTTGTGACTATACCTCAAGACCTGACACCATGCATTGACTTGCACTGCCACAGCACGGCCTCTGACGGTGAGTTGACGCCTGCCGCGCTGGTCGCTCGTGCAGCCGAGAAAGGCGTAACGCACCTGGCGTTGACTGACCATGACACCATTGATGGTCTGAGCTCTGCCAGAGAGGCCGCAGAAGCCGAAGGCCTGACCCTGGTGAACGGGATCGAGCTTTCGTGCGTTTGGCGGAGCAACACCATTCACGTGGTAGGGCTGGATTTCGATCATCATGATGAAGCTTTCCTGAAGGCGCTGGCGCAGCAGAACGAAAATCGCTGGCGGCGAGCCCGGCTGATCGCCGAGAAGCTCGAGAAACTGAAAGTGGATGATCTGCTGGCCAGGGCCACGGAATATTCTGGTGGCGATGTGCCGGGACGCCCCCATTTTGCCCGGGTGCTGGTGGATGCCGGTGTGGTACCGCGCACGGCCCACGCCTTCAAGCGTTACCTGGGCACCGGTAAGCCGGGTGATGTCAAAGCCTGCTGGCCCGAACTGCATGAGGTGGTCGATTGGATTGGCGCTGCCGGCGGTATTGCCGTGTTGGCCCATCCGCGGAAATATCGGCTTACAGCGACCAAATTGCGGGCGCTGACGTCGGATTTCCGCAAAGCCGGGGGGCGGGCAATCGAAGTGTCGGTTGCCGGGCAGTCCAGCGGGGATCTGGGGTTTGTTGCCGAACTGGCGCGTCGTGAGGAGTTGCTGGCCTCTCAGGGTAGTGATTTTCACTTTCCGGGTGCGCCCTGGTGTGAGCTTGGCCGGATAATGAAAATGCCAGAGGGGCTGACGCCCGTCTGGCATTGTTTTCGGCAACCAGTACTGAGCTGAGGCTCAGTCCGGTGCGTGAAACAGCAGGTACAGGTCGGTCAGCGAATCGGGGATGGCATCGGCCATGCGCCCGGCCAGCTTCTCGTCGTCTCGCACCTTCTGGAAGTCTTCATCCTCGAACAGGCCTGACAGTGTAAGCATTGGCACCATCAGGTCTGCCACTTCTTCCTCAGCAGCGGCTTCCAGCCAGCTTTCCTCGTGCTCCAGGAAGGTGTCGACAAAACCTGCGCACCAGTTTTCCAGGGCGTTCATGGGGTCGCCGTCTTCCGGCTCCGGAAGCTCCAGGGGCTGGCCCATGTCCAGGGCGTGAGCCATGTCCTGGCCCAGTTGCTGCGCGCAGTGGGAGAAGATATCCGGTACCCCGCCGTCTGGCAGGGTATCGGTGCCTGTGGCCAGACGGAAGAGGTCTTCCGCCTGCAGGCTGACCGGCCCGATAACGCTGGCGCATACCACTCCGTGGAACCCGAAGAAATCGAGGGCGTGATCGCCCCAGGGTTCAGCGAAGAGAATATCTTCCAGCGCTTCGATGTCCGAATTGCTCAACATGATCAATTGCTCCCGGCCTTCTTGGCTGCTTCTGCTGCGCGTTGGCGCTTACGAACTTCCCGTGGGTCGTTGTAGGCGCGTCCCGGGGTTACCGGTACGTCGACAGTTTCAGCGGTTTTGGTGGCTTCCTGCTTTGCCGTTTGTTCAGCAGCAGGTTCGGCCGCTTTGGGTTGCTCTGCTTTTTCTTCAGTTGGCTCTGGATTCTCGGCTTTGGCTGGCTTTTCAGCAGCCGGCTCTGCCGGTTGTGGCTTTTCTTCCTGCTTTGGCTTCTCATCCTGCTCTGGCTTTTCGGCCTTCTCAGGTTGCTCTGCTTTTGCAGGTTTTTCTTCAGCTTCAACTTCAGCCTTTGCCGGAGCAGGTTCCGGCTTCTCCGCAGCCTGTGCAGGCTCTTCAGTCGCCGGTTGTTCAGCCTCTGCAGGTTTTGCTTCAGCTTTTGGCTCGCGCTTCGGTTTCGGCTTTGATTTGGCCTGGGGCTTTGTTTCTGCCGGAGCGTCTTCTGCTTTTGGAGCAGTTTCGGCTTCCGGTTCAGGCGTTGCCGGAGCTTCCGACCCGGTCTGTGCCGGCTTTTCAGACTCAACTCTGGTTTTGTCTGACGCCGCGGCGTTTTCGTCCGGCTTGTCCGTTGTTTCGGCTTTGTTGGCGGTATCGGCCTTTTGCGACGGCTTGCGCTTGCGGCCGGCCGGCTTGTTGTTGCGGCCGCTCTCGTTCCCGTCTTTGCCGCTGTCTGACTTTTCTTCAGCAGCTACTTCCGACTGGACAACGCTTTCCGGCTGAGTGTCCTTCTGGTGCTTGTCAGAACGCTCGGCTTTTCGTGCTGCCGGGGTAGAGGCCGGGTTTTCTGACGGAGAACCATCACGGTTGCGCGAGCGACGCGGCTTGCGGTTTTTGTCATCGCCAGCGGGTTTGTCGTTGTTGCCACCTTTGGCGGTGTCCTGCTGCTCGCGAGTGTCCTTCTGATCCTTTTGATCCTTCTGATCTTTCTGGTCACGCTGCGGACGGTTGCGGTTCGGGCCGCGCTTGCGGTTGTCGTTGCCCTTGTTGTCTCCGCCTTTGGTGTCGTTACCTTTGTTATCGCCGGCTTTGTTATCAGTAGGTTTGTCTTGCTGGTTCTGGCGATTCTGGTTGTTGCGACCACCGCGGCTACGACCACGATTGTTGTCGTCGTTACGGTTTTGCTGGCCACCCTGGCGACGATCACTGCCGCTGCGGTTGTTGTTGCCGCCGGAGCTCTGGTCGTCACGGGCGACGCGGGATTTGCGACGGTCCTGACGCTGATTGCGGCGGTCATCGGTACGATTACGGTTGGCCGCATTGCGTTCCTGATCGCTGCTTTCTTCCTCTTCGTCGCGGAAGAAATCGGCAATTTTCTTGCCCAGTTTACGGAACAGGCCTTCTTCAGGCTCGTTGGCAGCTGCCGCTTTCTGCGCAGGTGCGGCAGAGGGGGCGGGCGCCGAAGGACGGATAGCCTTGACGGCTGCCTGTTCGCGTACCGGTTTTTCGGTGGTGGGTGCTTCAGGCGAGGTGTCTTCTTCCCGTTCGTTATATTCCTGAGCCACCTGATGGCTGGAAATGTGCTCTGGTGTGGCTTCGTCCTGACGCAGGCGCAGGATTTCGAAGTGCGGCGTTTCCATATTTGGAACCGGCGCGACCACAACGGAAACCTTTTGCAGGGCTTCAATATCGGCCAGCTGCTTGCGCTTCTCGTTGAGCAGGAAGGTGGCCAAGGATACCGGCACAACGGCGCGGACTTCAGCGGTCTTTTCCTTGGAGGACTCTTCGTAGATCAGGCGCATGATAGAAAGCGCCAGGGATTCGATGCCACGAATGGTGCCCTGGCCTTCACAGCGTGGGCAGACTTCGCTGCGGGTCTCGCCCAGAGACGGACGCAGGCGCTGACGGGACATTTCCAGCAGGCCGAAACGGGAAATCTTGCCGACCTGTACGCGGGCCCGGTCAATTTCCAGGGCTTCGCGCATTTTCTGTTCCACTTCACGCTGGTGGCGTGCCGGGGTCATGTCGATGAAGTCGATGACCACCAGGCCGCCCATGTCACGCAGGCGTAGCTGGCGGGCAATTTCTTCGGCCGCTTCCAGGTTGGTCTGCAGCGCGGTTTCTTCGATGTCCTGGCCTTTGGTGGCCCGCGAGGAGTTGATGTCGATAGACACCAGCGCTTCGGTGGGGTCGATCACGATGGAGCCGCCGGAGGGGAGTTTCACTTCCCGCTGGAAGGCGGTCTCGATCTGGCCTTCGATCTGGTACCGGCTGAACAGGGGAATCTCGTCCTTGTACAGCTTGATCTTGTTTTCGAAGGTGGGCATTACGGCGCGTACGAAACTGAGCACATCTTCGTGCACGGTTTCGGAGTCAATCAGCACTTCGCCGATGTCCTGGCGGAGGTAATCGCGTACGGCACGAATGATAACGTTGCTTTCCTGGTGAATCAGGAACGGAGCTTTACGCTCTTCAGAAGCCTGGGTAATGGCTTCCCAGAACTGGACCAGGTAGTCCAGATCCCACTGGAGTTCTTCGGTAGTACGACCGATGCCGGCGGTACGAACGATGATGCCCATGCCTTTCGGGGTCTGGACGTCGTTCATGGCGTCTTTCAGCTGGGCGCGCTCGTCGCCTTCAATACGGCGGGAGATACCGCCTGCGCGAGGGTTGTTAGGCATCAGTACCAGGTAACGGCCAGCCAGGGATACAAAGGTGGTGAGGGCGGCGCCTTTATTGCCGCGCTCTTCTTTGTCGACCTGAACGATGACTTCCTGGCCTTCGGAGACAACATCCTTGATGTTGATTTTGCCTTCGATCTGGCCGGGGGATTTCTTGAAGTAGTCTTTGGAGATTTCCTTCAGGGGCAGAAAGCCGTGGCGGTCAGCGCCGAAGTCGACAAAGGCGGCTTCCAGGCTGGGCTCAACACGGGTGATGCGGCCTTTATAAATGTTGGCCTTCTTCTGTTCGCGGGAACTGGACTCGATGTCCAGATCGAACAGTCTTTGGCCGTCTACCAGGGCTACGCGCAACTCTTCGGGATGGGTTGCATTGATCAGCATTCTTTTCATGGAAAGAAAGGGTTCCTGTCGTCTGTTTGTGACAGAAAACCGGGGGAGCTCGCATCTGCGAAGCGGGATGTGCGTGCCGCGGGCCCTGGTAGTGCAGGGAGGCCGGCGGCCAGACGGATCAATCCCTTGTGGGGCTTGATCCAGCGGATCTGAGACCACCAGTGACGATCTGCCTGCGATCAGGCAGGTCGGGACCGAACAGGGTACGTGTCTGTTGACGCATAATATCCGTTTTCAGGTTCACACAAAGGCCTGGGTCTCACGTCGTATTGGTTTGATGGACGGCCCGGCTTTGCGTGGCAATGATTCTTCGCGATGTCGCCCGACGGTTTTCCGGTCGGTTACTTCTGCTCCCGGGCCGGTTTCAGTCTCTCTGGATCTGAACGGGGGTCGGAAGCGTGTTTCTGGCTGTACCCGGTAATGATTGGGTGGCAGCGTTCAAACTCTTTATCTGTGTCGGTATACTGCTGTCGCTCCGGCTTCTGACCAGAGTTCGTCAGGCCGTAGACAAACGACAGAGCAAGCCCGAATATAACAGCTTGACTCTGGCCGTTCAATCCTGCGTTTTATCCCGACACAAGGTTTCTCATGTCGCGCAAGCCCCAACCTCGAAATAAACCGTCCAGACCACGTAAGTCGTCGCATTCTCAGGGCAAGCCCAGGCTGGGTGGGCAGAACCCACGAAAGCCGGCCGCAACCGCTACGCCAGGCCCTGTGCAGACAAAGGTGCAGTGGGTGGAGGTAGATGAGGATATGGCGGGCCAGCGGGTGGACAATTTCCTGATGGCGAGGCTGCGGGGCGTGCCCAAGGGCGTTGTCTATCGGATTATTCGCAAGGGCGAGGTGCGGGTAAACAAGGGCCGGGTGAAGCAGAGTTCCCGGCTGCAGGCCGGCGATGTAGTGCGCATTCCACCGATTGTGCAGCAAAGCAAACCGGAGCAGCCGAAGCCGGGTGATCGGGTACAGGCGGTGATGGAGTCTGCGGTGGTGTTCGAGAACGATGACATGCTGGTGGTTAACAAGCCTTCGGGCATTGCCGTTCATGGTGGTAGTGGGCTGAGCTTCGGTCTGATTGAGGTGTTGCGGGCTGCGCGGCCACAGGCAAAGTTTCTGGAACTGGTGCACCGGCTGGACAGAGACACGTCCGGCCTGGTGATGGTGGCCAGAAAACGCTCGGCATTACGTTTTCTGCAGGATGAACTGCGCAATAAGCGGATTCGTAAGCATTACCATGCGCTGGTAGCCGGGGACTGGTCGGCAAAAATGAAAAAAGTGGCGGAGCCGTTGCTGCGCTATGAAATGCCGAACGGCGAAAGACGCGTGAAGGTCAGTTCTGAAGGCAAGGAATCACTGACGTTGTTCAAATGTCTGAAACGCTTTCAGGGCTACAGTCTGGTGGAGGCGTCTCCGGTGACCGGTCGCACTCATCAGATTCGGGTGCATGCGGCCTGGGCCGGCCACCCGATTGCCGGTGATGATAAATACATGGATGATGCCAGTCTGAAGGCTTTTCGCGCGGTTGGCGGCCAGAGGCTGATGCTGCATGCGCAGGCACTGGAATTCCGGTTGCCGGGATCAGAGCAGGCAATGACTCTGGAGGCGCCTTATGACGACGCGTTCAGCAATGTGCTTCGGGCCCTCGGGCAGCGTAACCAAGGTAGTAATCAATGAATGTGAAGCTCGTAATTTTTGACTGGGACGGCACCCTGATCGACTCTGTCGACCATATTGCTGACAGCCTGCATCAGGCGGCGACGGAGCTGGGTTTCCCGGCACTGGAGCCAGCGGCTTATCGGGATATTATCGGTCTCGGGATTGTTGAGGCGCTGGAGCAATTGTATCCGGGCATCGAGCCGGAGGATGTCCAGAGAATGCGTGAAGGTTACGCCCGTTACTTCTTTATGAAGCAGACCAGCCCGCAGAATGTCTTTGAGGGTATGGCTCAGGTGGTGGCCGATATTCGTGCTGATGGCCGGGCCTGTTCGGTCGCCACCGGCAAGAGTCGCCGTGGGCTGGAAGGGGCTCTGACGAGCAGTGGTCTGGGGCATCATTTCCAGATTACCCGTTGTGCTGATGAAACTCGCTCCAAGCCGGATCCGCTCATGCTCGAGGAAATCCTGGCTTTTCATGGTCACAGGCCTGAAGAGGCAGTGATGATTGGCGACACCCGTTACGATCTTGAGATGGCGCAGCGGGCCGGGATGCCCTCCATTGGTGTGGAGTGGGGCGTTCACAAGCGCGATGTGTTGGGGCAGTACGATCCGCACGCGGTGGTCAGCTCTGTCGATGAGTTGCGCCGGGTTCTTGGCCTTTGATTTTGTCTTTGTGTCTGAAAAGGAATGACGAATGAGTGATTGGGAATCGGATAAACCGCCGGAATGGGGTGACAAGCCGGCTGAGCCGGAGCAGGAGAAGTCGGCCGGAAAGCGTGGTCTGTTCGGCCAGAAAAAGCCGGCGATGCCGCCTGAGTCCGGCCGTGACTGGAAGCTGATCGAAAAGCTGGTGATGTCGCTGCAGGCAGAGCAGCGTCGCAGCCGGCGTTGGGGTGTTTTCTTCAAGTTGCTGACGTTCGGGTATCTGATTGCCCTGCTGTTCTTTATCCGGTCGCCGCTGGGGGGCGATATGCAAACGTCGGCTGCAGCCCATACGGCGGTGGTTGAGATTAATGGCCCCATTGCTGATGAGGAGCTGGCAAGCGCTGACAATATTGTGGGTGCATTGCGCTCGGCGTTTGAGGCCGGAAATTCTCGTGCGGTTGTTATGCGCATTAACAGCCCTGGTGGCAGTCCGGTGCAGGCCGGGTATATCTATGACGAAATGTTGCGCCTGCGCGATGAGTACCCCGATAAGAAGCTCTATGCCGTGATTTCTGATATCGG
>Ga0136557_1000087_pt1 | contig 72087 bp, 62 predicted proteins | sample AntRauTorckE6832_FD_104796 | JGI IMG/M metagenome (GOLD analysis project Ga0136557, IMG submission 104796) | Saline lake microbial communities from Rauer Islands, Antarctica - Metagenome Torckler E6 #832 | ecosystem: Environmental > Aquatic > Non-marine Saline and Alkaline > Saline | place...
AGCGAATCCTGATGGTCTGTTCGGAGTTCGTCCAGACTGTTGATCAGCATTCCCAACGAGTTTTTCATGTCGTGCACGGCTGAAGCCAGTACCATTGAGAAATCGATGTTCTGGTCTGTCATGCGGTCAGTCCTTTCAGTTTCTGGCTCAGGGCGATATAGCGACGATACTGTCGATGCTGTTCTGGTAATGACTCAAGCCGTGCGAGGCGTTTCTGGCAGGCATTGAGTAAATCCGCTTTGTTGGTCTCTTGCTCGGACTTTTTCAACAACACCTGAACCAGGTTGAGGTTAAGCGCCGCATGGTCCGGGACAATGGCCAGGGCGTTTTCAAACGTGGTGATAGCTGTATCAAGGTCTCCCTGCTCAAACGCCTTGATGCCTTCCCGGTTAAGACCGCGGGCCTTGATCTTCTGGCGGAAGCCCACCGGCTCATCAAGCAGTCCTTCGATTTTTTGGAGCACATCAGGCTCGTTTTCGAATTGGGTCGCCAGCTCCCCCAGAAGATCCTTCGCTTTCTGATCCTCCCCCATACGGAAAAGGGTTTTGGCGTAATCCAGTCCGATGTCGGCGGGTAACTCCTTGAAACTCTCGATTTCCTCAGAGGCATCCTTCAGGAGCTTCCGGGCCTGTTTGTGATTGCCCTGGCCAGCCTGAACCCTGCTTTGTACGATCTTGCTTCTCAGGGGCAGACTTTCGTCTTCCGGAAACCGTCTCTCCATCTTCGAGAGGACGCTCAGCGCTTCTTCTGCACGCTGCGCGCCTTCTTCTTCGAGGTCACCTTCACTGAGGTCAGAGAGGCTCTGGGCCAGCGAGAGGTAGTGCTCCGGGTCGTCATGGATAGAGTAAGTGCCCAGGCTGACAGTCTGACGCCAGGCCTCTGAGGCCGTGTCCATGTCCTGATTCGCTCCGGCAACCTCCGCAAGATGTCGTTGACGCAGCAGAGCGTTCGGAGAGTGCTCTGCGGCTTTTTCCAGAACCCGCTGGGCCTGAGGAACCTTTCCCTGTTTTTCGAGCGTCTCAGCCAGAAGGTCGTAGGCCTCCATGTAGTCCGGGTGTTTTTCAATCAAGCCCCGGAGCTCTGAGGTTGCTTCGTCAAAATGCCGGTTGCCCAGAAGCACCCTGCAGCGTCCAAGGCGTGCCCAGGACAGCTCACGTTGTGCCAGGACATCGTCATAGACCTTCTGGGCGTGAGCAAGATCTCCCACCTGGATATACAGTTCTCCCATCGTTTTCATCAGCCATGTTTTATATCGCGGCTGTTTCGGGAGCATCTCCAGGCACAGGGAAATCGCCTTTGGATAATTCTCGTGGTCAATCTCACGGTTGATCGGAAGCAGGGCGTGGCGTTTGCGAATGAGGCTGCCCAGACGTTTTTCCAGTACCGCCCGGTTTATCGGTTTGGTCAGGTACGCGTCGGGCTGGTATTCCCGGGCACCCATGACCATTTCCTTGGAGGTTTCAGCGGTCACCATCAGGAACAGGGAAGAACGTTTGAGCAACTTTTTGTGCCGCAACTCTTCCAGAATATGCTGGCCATTCTTGCCTTCACCGAGATTGTAATCGCAGAGCACCACGTCGACGTGATTATAGCTACAGTACTGGACTGCCGGGGTTGCATGGGCAACCAGCTCGATTTTTTCGGCACCACAACTGCGCAGCATCTGTCGCATCGACAGGCGAAAATTCTCGAAGTCGTCGACAACGAGGAAGGTCAGTTTGCCGAACGGGTTTGCCAGTTCAGTCTGATCGGATCGCGTCATGGGCGTTTCTGCTTGAGTTGTTTATTGACAAGGGCTCTCAGAGCTGCCGGTTTGACCGGCTTGTAAAGTATCTGGTAGCCGCGGTTAATGGCATCTTCCCGGACTTCCGGGGCCATATAGCCGGTTATGAGTATGCCCGGGATATCCGGGCTCAAAGTCTCTCGGATGGCATCCATGGCATCCAGACCGTTGCGGTCGTCATCAAGTTGGTAATCCGCCAGAATTATATCCGGCTGGCGTCCATCAAGCCTTGTCAGGGCGTCTTCCAGGCTTTGAGCCGCGGTGACATCGCACTTCCAGTTGCCCAATAATGCCACCATGCCCTGCAGTATAGTGGCATCATTGTCGATGCAAAGGACATGAAGGCCGCCCAGGCTTGATACCCGTCGCGCGCTGGCAGAGGGTGTCGCCTCCGGTCGGCTTTCAGCAGGGACGAGCGGCACGGTGATGCCGAAGACACTGCCCTTGCCCTGAGTAGAGTGAACGCTGACCGGGTGATTGAGCATGCCACTGATCCGGTCTACGATGGCGAGCCCCAGGCCAAGGCCTTTCTGGTCACGACCATGCTGGAAACGCCGGAACTCTTCGAAGATGTGGTCCAGTTGGTCGCTGGACATTCCTGGCCCGGTATCAATCACCTCGATGCGGAGGTAGCCGTTGAGTCGACGGCAGCCCATGAGGATCTTGCCGCTTTCGGTATAACGAATGGCATTGGACAAAAAGTTCTGGATGACCCGGCGCAACAGCTTGGCATCGGAGCGGATCCAGGCAGAGCAGGGCACGACATGTAATTCCAGCCCCTGATCCTTGGCAATGGCAGAAAACTCGGTGGCCAGATGGCGCAGCAGATCGTTCAGGCAGAAGGTGCTGATGTCTGGCTCCAGTGCGCCGGCATCCAGCTTCGAAATATCCAGAAGCGTACTGATGATTTCCTCTGCAGCGCCCAGGGAACTGTCGATGTGTCCGACCAGCTCGCGGGTTTCCCCTTCAAGGGCCTTGCCGGACAGTGCGGAGGTAAACAGGCGGGCGGCATTCAGCGGTTGCAGCAGGTCGTGGCTGGCCGACGCCAGAAAGCGGGTTTTGCTCTGGTTTGCCTGCTCGGCTACGGATTTGGCCTTGAGCATCTGCTCGTTGATCACCTGCAATTCCTGGGTGCGTTCGCGAACCCGTTGCTCCAGGTAGGTGTTGGTTTCTTTCAGTGCCTGTTCCGTGCGGCGCATGGCTGTAACGTCCTGATAGGTCGTTACGTAGCCGCCCCCGGGAATAGGGCTGCCATCGATCCTGACCACGGTGCCGTCCGGGCGCTGACGCTCATAGGATCTGGGCACGCCTTTGCGCATGGCGGCGCAACGGTCTTTAATGATTTCATCAATTCTCCGAGCAGCCAGATTCGCGCTGGTCAGGTTGTATCGCATCAGGTCTTCAACCGGCCGGCCGACCCGCACAAAGCCCTTCGGGTAGTTGAACATCTCCAGGTAACGGTGATTCCAGACCACCAACTGTTGTTGATGGTTAACGACCGACACGCCCAGGCTGATGTTTTCGATGGCTGATTGCAGTAGCTCACGACTGAAAGTCATGGCCTGAGAGGCTTCATCAACAATACTGACCACGTCTTCGATCTGCATGTCGCGACCGGTCAGTGTTGATTCCAGCACTACCCGGGCGGTGGACGCGCCGATAACCGAGGCGAGCTGCCGCTCCACATATTTCATCAGATGGGTGGAGGCGGCGCGATGGGGATAAAGACGAGTGGCGTTACGGCGCTCATAAGTACGGAAGGCACTTTCTGCGCGTTCCTCACCCATGAACCGATCCGCGAGCGCCTGTAAATCAGCTACCGGAATCTGGCCCTGCCAGCTCTGGTGCTGGGCACTTTCGCCTTTGGGTTGCGGTTCATGAAAGAAGGCCGCCACCTGGATTTTTTCCCGGATGCGCTGACGTGTGACCAGGGACAGGCAGATATACACCATAGTGTTGACGCCCAGGCTCCACAGGATGCCGTGACTGGTATGGTCAAGTCGGGAGCCAAACAGGGCCGTCGGGCGGGTCCATTCCCAGCCGAACAGACCTTGCTCCAGGATGGTGTCGGCAATCCAGCCGGTAGAAACCAGTGCCGGCATCAGCAGGGTGTAGCACCACATCAGAAAACCAAGGCCCAGACCCCAGGCGGCGCCGGTCAAATTGCCTTCGCGCCAGAGAATGCCGCCGACCAGTGCCGGGCCGAACTGTGCCGCTGCGGCAAAAGAGAGCAAACCAAAAGCGGTCAGGCTGTAATCCTCCCCGGCCATACGATAAAAACCGTAGGCGGTGAGCAGTACTACAAAAATTGCGCCCCGGCGGATAGTCAGCAACAGAAAGCTTAAATCGGCCCGCCGATTCATTCCCGGACGGAAGAATTTCAGCAGCCCGGGCATGATAACTTCGTTACTGATCATGGTGGCTATGGCCACCGAGCAGACGATGACCATGGCTGCAGCTGCGGAGCCGCCCCCGAGGAAGGCCAATACTGCGAGCCATTCCTTGCCGGCCATAATCGGAAGTTTGAGAATAATGATGTCCGGATCAATGCCGCTGAGTTCCGGGCTGAGCAGGCCTGCGGCAGCAATGGGCAGCACGAAAGCACTGGCAATCAAAAGATAGATAGGCATGGCCCAGCGGGCCACCTGAAAGTCACGATGATCGGTGTTTTCCACCACCATGACATGAAACTGGCGTGGCAGGCAGACGATGGCGAGCATGGCAACGAGAGTCTGGGTGATGAATGCCGGTGCTTCGACGCCATCGGTGGTCAGGGTGCCTATGAGGTCGGCTTCCTGTACACGCGTAAACAGATCCCCGAAGCCGTTGAACAGGCCGTATCCAACAAACAGGCCGACGGCAACAAAAGCAATCAGCTTGATTACAGATTCAAAGGCGACCGCCTGGATCATGCCACGGTGGTGTTCGGTAGACTCCAGGTGACGGGTGCCAAACAGTACCGTGAATACTGCCAGTGCCAGAGTGATGTACCAGGCGGAGTCATTCCAGGCCGCAGGGCTGAGTTCGTGATATGCGCTACCGGTGCTGGAGAGGACGTTAAAGCCCATGGCAATGGCCTTGAGCTGCAGTGCAATGTAGGGAACGCTGCCGATCAGGGCAAACAGGGCTACCATGGCCCCGAGTAATTGAGACTTTCCGTAGCGTGAGGCAATGAAATCAGCAATTGAAGTGCTGTTATTACGCTTGCTGATGTAGATGATTCTGCGCAAAAGAGGCGCGAAGAAAATAAAGGCCAGCAGGGGGCCGAGGTAAATGGGCAGAAAGGCGAAGCCTTCCTGGCTTGCCCGACCAACGGCACCGTAGAACGTCCATGAAGTGAAATAAACAGCCAGTGACAGCGCATAGATGTGAGTGCGTGCTGCTCTTCGCTTATAAAGCCCGGGATGTTTATCTCCGGCCCAGGCAACAAAGAACAGAACCGAGATGTAGCTGATTGAGATAAGAACCAGCAGCCAGGCGCTAATCATGTCAGGTAGTTATCCTGTCGAGCGGTTTCAGCGTCCGCAAACGGTTTTATACAGTGCGTCGTTTGCGCCGATCACTTTCAGGTTATCAACATCGGGTGAGCCGTCGGAGTCCAGTGGAATCAATTCCCGGCTTTCACAATTGATCACATGCGCCCGGTGGGCAATAGAATCAGCAACCGTTTGCTCAAACCGGTATAAGACGAACTGTTTGATGTTCTCATTGGCCGGAGACTCGCTGATGCCATTAACGTCAACAGCCGAAAATGCTGTCACGTAGGGCGCGAAAAACGTCCACGGACGGAAGTAGATACCTTCTTTTTCGGTATTCACAATCACGGCTTCTTCGGGCAGTAAGGATTGTTTGTGCTCAAACCAGGTGTATTCGCCATACACGAGATAGCCCAGCATGCCCAGTCCGGCAAATACCGGGATAAGCCACTTTGGCGCTCGCTTGGCGGTTATTGCGCGAATTCCCAAGGCAATACCGGCGGCACCCAGGCCGCAGAAGATAGTGGCTAGTAAATTCCAGAACATATAATGCTTTCCTCAAAAAAGAACGGGCTCCCTCTGTGAGGAAGCCCGTCCGGTTCAACCTTTCACTGCATGATTATGCAGTGATTCAGGCCTTCATTCAGCTTAGTGGTCCTGAGCTGCACCGGCACCACGTGGGTAACGGACGCTTTCAACCAGTTCCTGAATTTCTTTGGGCGGCTCAGCAGTAGAACGAGCTACTACGAAGGCTACCGCAAAGTTAACGATTGCACCAATGGCACCGATAGACAGTGGGGAGATACCCAGTACCCAGTTTTCCGGGGTGTCTGCCAGGTTGTTGGTGCCCGGGATGAACAGCCAGCCTTTGTACACAAAGATGTAGCACAGAGTGAAAGCCAGGCCCGCCAGCATGCCAGAGATGGCGCCAACGTTGTTCACGCGCTTGGAGAAGATACCCATCATCAGTGCCGGGAACAGGGATGCTGCCGCGATACCAAATGCCAGTGCAACTACCTGTGCCGCAAAGCCTGGAGGGTTAGCACCCAGGTAAGTGGCTACCACGATAGCAACGGCCATGGAGATACGCGCTGCAAGCAACTCGCCCTTGTCGCTGATGTTCGGGTTGAAACGACCCTTGATCAAATCGTGACTGATTGCAGACGAGATAGCCAGCAACAGACCTGCCGCAGTAGACAGTGCTGCAGCCAGACCACCAGCGGCGATCAGACCGATTACCCAACCCGGCAGGTTGGCGATTTCAGGGTTGGCCAGTACCAGAATGTCACGGTTGTATGTGAATTCGTTACCTTCCCAGCCACGTGCTTCAGCTTCAGGTGCAAACGACTCGGTCGCGTTGTAGTACTGGATTCGACCGTCGTTGTTCTTGTCTTCGTACTGAATCAGACCAGTTACTTCCCACTCTTTAATCCAGTTTGGACGATCTTCATACATGATCGGAGCGGCGTCAGTACCATCCGGGTAGATGGTGGTCATGATGTTCAGACGAGCCATGGAAGCAACAGCCGGAGCCGTCAGGTACAGCAGGGCGATGAATACCAGAGCCCAGCCGCCAGACCAGCGCGCGTCAGTAACCTTCCGAACGGTGAAGAAGCGGATGATTACGTGCGGCAGACCAGCAGTACCAAACATCAGAGCCATGGTGAACAGGATCATGTTCAGCTTGTTGTCCACATCAGCAGTGTACTCGTTGAAGCCGAGATCGGTGATGACCTGGTTCAGCTTGGTCAGGATCGGAAGGCCGGAGTCAGTGTGAGTGGAGAACATGCCCAGACCCGGGATCGGGTTGCCGGTCAAGTTCAGGGAGATGAATACCGCCGGAATGGTGTAAGCAACGATCAGTACGCAGTACTGAGCCACCTGGGTGTAGGTGATGCCTTTCATGCCACCCATTACTGAGTAGAAGAAGATCACGATAGCGGCGATGATCAGACCCATGGTGGAGTCTACTTCCAGGAAGCGGGAGAAGGCTACACCAGCACCGGCCATCTGACCGATTACGTAGGTAACAGACGCCACGATCAGGCAGATAACGGCTACCAGACGAGCGTTGTCGCTGTAGTAACGATCACCGATGAACTCGGGAACTGTGAACTTGCCGAACTTCCGCAGATACGGAGCCAGCAGCATGGCCAGCAGTACATAACCGCCAGTCCAGCCCATCAGGAACGTGGAGTTCGAGTAACCACCAGCAGCGATCAGACCTGCCATGGAGATGAAGGATGCCGCAGACATCCAGTCCGCACCGATTGCCACACCGTTGGTAATCGGGTGAATGCCGCCGCCGGCAACGTAGAAGTCCTTGGTGCTACCGGCTTTCGCCCAGATAGCGATACCAATGTACAGCAGGAACGAAGCCCCGACGAACAAGAGGTTAATTGCAAATTGGCTCATGGGTTCTTACTCCTCGCTTACGCCGAATTGTTCGTCAATTTTGTTCATGCGCCAGGCATAGAAGAAAATCAGAACAATGAAGGTAAGAATTGAGCCCTGTTGTGCGAACCAGAAGCCAAGGTCTGTGCCGCCAACGGAAATGCCCGCCAGTAACGGACGGAAAAGCATCGCGGCTCCGTAAGATACCAGGAACCATATAACGAGGCTCCCCCCGATGAGGCGTAGATTCGCCTTCCAGTATTTTTCAGCGTCGTAGCTGTGACCAGACATAGTCATCACTCCTGCATTGTTATTTTGGAGGTTGGGTGGATTTTGGGTGAGGTACTGCTTTCAGAGAATTTATTATTCATGTACGTTTTTCTCCTTATTGTCACCTCCGACTTTACCGTTGGATACATTTATAGATATTGGCAAATAGTCTAACTGTCAATAACTTGCCTTCTTTTTGATCAGTGCTTGGGTATTACTGGAAGCGTTTCATGTCCTGCAACCGGCGCTGATAATGTAACTTGTCGGTCAGTTCTTTCAAGGTCTTGACCTTGTTTTTTCGCGCTTTATTCAGGGCAACCAGCGTTAACTCGGCGGTTACGAGTGCATCGGCAGCAGCATGATGACGCTCGCTTGCCTCGAGTCCAAAGAACTCAGACCAGTGGTCCAGCCCTTTACCCTTGATTTCGGCTTTCGGGAAAAAAGCGGGCAGCAATTCTGCAACATCCATCCAGAGGTGGGAAGCAGTATAGCCAAGTTGTGCTTTCAGGGTTTTTTCCAGAAACCGCTGATCAAAGGCGGAGTGGTACGCCAGGATCGGGTCTCCGTTCATCCATTCGAGCAAGTGCAGCAGGGCATCTTCTGTCTCATGCCCTTGAGTCAGCGCCTCGGTACCGATTCCGTGAATCAGCACGGTTTCCCGTATGTCCAGCTCCGGGCGACGCAAAATCAGATCGAACTGATCATTGAGGGGGATGACGTTTGCCTCAATGGCCACAGCTCCGATGGCGATCACCTCATCTTTTTGCGGATTCAGGCCGGTGGTTTCCAGATCCAGTACGATCAGGCGGCACTTCGACAAGGGCTGGTCGCCCGCCGTTTTGGGTGTCGGCAGGTTAGCGGTGTCGTGATCGCCAAGGGATACCCCGCGGCGATCGGCTAGCCACTGCTTGATGTAATCGAACATGTGGTTGTCGGTAACCTTACAGTTGGTATGTCACTTCCAGTTTCTGCTGGAGTCGTTGTGCCTGCCGGAAAGATTCCCGGAGAATCCGGCGATCAAGCGGGTTCAGGTCATCAGGGTCGATATAATTGGTCAACTCCTCGCCGTTTTGCAGCATTTCCTGGTGTGCACGCATGCGGATGGCCTGGATCAGGCTGTAAGCCTCTTGCCAGGCGTTGGCATCCTTGGGGTCGAAAAAGCCTTTTTTGGCCAGCTCTTCCATGCGCTCAAGGGTGTTTGCCTGCTCCACGCCATTGGCCAGGGCGAAAACACGTACCGCCTCAACAAATGGCGCCAGACCCTGACGCTTGAGATCCAGCGAGTGCTTTTTCTCGTCGTTCAGGTAGCGAAAATTGTTGAACATGGTCAGTGGCGGTTTGCGCTCGAAGGCATTGGCAGCCAGCATTTTCTGGAACAGGGCATTTTTGCGGATGCGTTCCACTACTTTGTCTAGCAGGCGCTGCAGGGGTTCTTCCGGGCCAAATATCGATCGCATATCGAGGAAGATTGATGAATACACAATATTCTGCGGTGTAGAAGACTCGATAAACCGCTGGAACCAGTCGTCCCATTCCTCTTCGCTCAGGCAAAGCTTGGGGTTGCTTGCCATGATATTGCCCTTGCACAGGGTAAAGCCGCATTCGGCCAGTTCGTCGTTCAGCTTGCGGGCAAAGGGCAGTAGTTTTTCCCGAACCTGCTCCGGGGTCATGCCCTCGGGGGTTTCAAACAGAATCCCGTTGTCCTGATCGGTCAGCAGCGTCTGTTCCTGGCGGCCCTCGCTGCCGAAGGTCAGCCAGGTGAACGGGATTCCCGGGTCATTCTGGCGAAGATTCAGCTCAATCACCCGACGCACAGTGATGTCGTTGAGGGTAGTGATGATTTTCACGACCTGACCGGAATCCGCGCCGTGGGCAAGCATGGTGTCCACCAGGCGCGACACGTCGGTCCGGAAGCTGATCAGCGCCTTCAGGTTCGGGGCTGTGCCAATGGTTCTGGCCAGGTTCACCAGGTCCACCCGCTGCAGACTGAACAGATCGCTTTGGGAAACCACGCCGGCCAGACGGTTTTCTTCATCGACCACAACCAGGTGGGCGAAGTGATACTCGGCCATCAGCATGGCCGCTTCAAAGGCATCGGCGGTGGTCGGAAGTGACTTCGGGTCAGGCGTCATCAATTGGCTGATGGGCGTGTCCAGCGGTGCTTTCTCTTCGGCCACCATGGTGCGCAGATCACGTAGGGTAAAAATGCCCCTGGGTTGGCGAGAGTCATCGGTAATGATGATGCTGCCGACATCGTTTTCGTGCATTTTGGCCACGGCCTTGCGCACAGGGATGTCGGGGGTGCAGACAATCGGGTTGCGCAGTGCAAAGCGGTGAAGCGGTGTGTCCAGGCTGTTGCTGGAACCTATAGAAGCCATGGCATTGGACTGGATACGCTTGTTGACCTGATCCAGAAGGCTGCTGACACCGCGAAGGCAGAAGTCGCGGAAAGGATCGCTTTCCGAGAACAGTGTCACGAAGGCATCGTGGTCAATGCTCAGACAGAAGGTGTCACCGGCCGATCGGTGCAAGGTCCGGGTGGGGCGTTCGCCGACCAGAGCGGCCAGGGGAAAGCATTCGCCCGGACAGATTTCAAAAGTGGGCTCGGTGCTATCGCTCTTTTCGTTATAACGCTCGCCCCGAATCAGGCCTTGTTTTACCACGTAAAACCGCTGAACTGTGCCGTCGTCCGGCGAGAGCACAACATCGCCGTCAGCATAAAAGCTCAGTGTGGCGTGTTCGGCAAAATGCGCCAGATGCGCGTCACCCATGTTGGAGAAGGGCGCATGATGCCTCAGGAAAGACATGATGGCGCGGGTGTTCTGGGGAGTATTTTCCGGGTTTGCTGCAGCCATAGTGAAATCCGTTCGTAGCCTGGGCCATCAGGCTGTCGCCGAGGCCTCGTCGTTTTTGTTATCCGCTGAAGTGTATCAGTGGTTACCTGTTTTACCCTACGCTTTTGGTCGCAGAGAATCGCTTTATGGTAGTTCGCCCCGGTGGTAAAGTTCTGATACTCGTCAATCCGGGAACAGTTTGTGCCATGACCAGTAAAGACGAACGCCTGGCGTTTCTTGAAGAAATGCAAGATGTCCGGCGCATCCGCAAGCCCAATCGGGCTGAAGTCTCGACACCGAAAGAGCTGACGCCCGGGCATCTGGAGCGTCAACGTGCGGCCGTTGAACAACCGGTTCGTGACCGTAATCCGCTGACCGCAGACATGGTAGAGCCACTGACAGCCGAGGACATTCTCAGTTGGCAACGTCCCGGTATTCAACATGGCGTGTTCAAAAAACTCCGCATGGGCCAGTATCCGATTGAAGCCAGGCTGGATCTGCATCGCATGACGGTGGAGGAAGCACGGCGGGAAGTGTTTGGCTTTATCAACGACTGTGTGCGCTACGGTTTGCGCTCAGTCATTATTCTGCACGGCAAGGGCGAGCGAAATCCGGATCGCATCGCCCATATCAAGAGCCATGTTGCAAAATGGCTGCCAGAGCTGGCAGATGTGCTGGCCTTTCATTCCGCCCGGAAACATCATGGCGGTACCGGGGCGGTCTATGTGATGGTGCGCAAGGGCGACCGGGACAAACAGCGTAACCGCGAAATCCACGGCGGCCATTAATGCGGTCGCCCGGCGGGGCTGTAGCTATGCTTAAACACCTGAGTGCCACGTTTCTGGCTCTGTTTCTGGTCGGCTGTGACTCATTTTCTGACGCCGAACCCATGATGTCGGAATATCTCGAGCGTCTTGGCCGGGTACTGGAGACGTCGCCGGCCGAGGTGCAGGCACTTCCTGCCGCAAGGCCGCTGCCTCGTCGTCGGGAACGGCTGCTGGAGATGCCGGAGCTTGAGCTGGGAATGCTCGATTTCCTGTCGCTGTACCGGTGTGAGTTGCAGTATGTTGTCGGCGAGAAAAACTCGGTGATGGGCCGGGTGATGCAGCCCATCAACCGCTTGCGTTACGAAATCCGGTTTATCCGGGCTGCTGAAGACTGCCTGCCCGAAATCAGTGATAAAGAACTCCGGGGCACTTTGCAAGACGCCGTCCAGAGCAAGCGGGATTCGTTGCCCCGGGCGCTCTGGAACGCGACCTGGGGGACAGAGGAAATCGAGAGGCTGGTCACCCTCTCCAAGGGCTACTTCCCGGTAGGTGAGGGCAGCGGTGTCGTCTCTGATCTGGTGCGGGATCTTGAGCAACTGAATGGTATTGTCGAAAACCTGAACAATCAGCGCCTGGATCAGTCTCTTGATAGCCTTGGTGCAATCCAGCAGCGCTGGCAGGCCGAGTTCCGCGCCGGCCAGTTGATCAACAGTGCCCGGTTGTTGATTGCCACACTCGATGCCGGCACCCGGACCTTGAAGACCAGGCTTGAGGAACGCCCCCTGTGCCTGAACGGCAAGCCCAACAATCAATCGGATATCGTCCGGAATTTCTTTTTCAGTATCTATATTGAAAAGATTCAGCCCTACATGAGTGATGTCAGCAGGGCAGGGCACGAACTTATTGGTGGGCTTGAGCTGTTGGCCGGGCAGCAGGCCTCAGTGATGCCGGAATCGTTCCGCCCCTGGTACCGGCGTTACCTTTCGGCAGATGCGCAGAACAGTCTGTGGCGGGAGCTGGATGAAGCCATGGCCCTGCACACCCGGCACTGGCAGGAATTGCTGGGCCAGTGTGGACTGCGTCCTGAAGCATGACCGGCAGCAATTATGCCGCCGGGTGCCGGTTTACCTTCAGATGCACCATGGCAATGGTGAACAGTGCCAGAGTCAGAACAGTCATAATCACCGGGCCGGGCGCGCCTTCACTGAGCCAGGCTGAGACCACCGCCTGGGTAAAGTAGAAGATCACCACGAAAGAAAGCCAGATATAGCCGCGGTTATGGCCGCGAAAAACCACTATGGCAAAGGGCAGCAGCGGGATCAGCTTCACCGCGAGCATCAGTGGAACAGACACGCCTTCCACCGGTTCGGGCAAAAACGTGGTGGCCACCAGCGCTATAAGCACTGCGATATAGATGGTGGCGGTTGCCCGGGCGGTCAACCGGGCTTTCTCGTTTCGGAGCATGGATTTTCCTTTTTTGTGACGTTCCCGGGTAGCGTATAATTTTGGGCGGATATCGATATTTTGAGGTCCGGTAGTCTAACAGGAGCTCTGCGTATGCAGTACCCTGTTACGCAACCCCGTCCCGTCACCACTGAACACAAGCAGGAATAGCCTCGAGTTATGGCGCAAACCTTCGTACATCTTCGCGTACATTCTGAATACTCCATGGTCGACGGACTCGTCAGGGTCAAACCGCTGATCAGCCGGGCCGCTGAGCTGGGTATGCCGGCAGTGGGGCTGACAGAGCAGTCGAACATGTGTTCGCTGGTGCGGTTTTACAAAGCGGCGCTGGGCGCCGGAGTAAAGCCGATTATCGGGGCCGATATCTGGCTGCAAAATCCTGAAGAGCCGGAAAACCCGTTCCGGCTGACCCTGCTGGCCCGGAACAACGATGGCTACCTGAATCTCACCGAAATCATCTCGTTGGGCTACACCGATGGCCAGCGCTATGGCAAGCCCATTATCCAGAGGCAATGGCTGGAAGCCCGCCCTGAAGGCCTGATTGCGCTCTCCGGGGCGAAGATGGGCGATGTCGGCAAGGCCTTGATGGCGGATAAGCCGGAATTGGCGAGGGAGCGGGCGGAATATTGGCGAAAGCTCTACCCCCAGAGTTACTACCTGGAATTGCAGCGCACCGGTCGCCCCGGTGACGAAGACTGTCTGCACCTCAATCTGGAGCTGGCGGCAGAGATGGAGCTGCCCGTGGTTGCGACCAACGATGTGCATTTCCTGGAAGCGGACGACTTTGAAGCCCATGAGGCCCGGGTTTGTATCGGCGAGAGTCGCACCCTTGATGACCCGCGCCGCAAGCGCCGGTTCAGTGAGCAGCAGTACTTGCGTAGCTCGGAAGAGATGGTTGAACTGTTCTCCGACATTCCCGAAGCGGTTGAAAATACCGTGGAAATCGCCCGTCGGTGCTCTGTGCAGGTGCGTATGGGCGAATATTTCCTGCCCAACTATCCCATTCCGGACGGAATGACCATGGATGAATATTTCCGGGTGGTTTCGGAAGAAGGGCTGGAAGAGCGTCTGGTCAAGTCTCTGAGCAAGGACGACCCGGACTATGAAGCGAAGCGCGAGGCTTACTATAAACGGCTGAACTTCGAGCTGGATATCATCATCCAGATGGGGTTCCCCGGCTACTTCCTGATCGTGATGGACTTTATCAAATGGGCCAAGAATAATGGCGTACCGGTAGGCCCGGGCCGGGGCTCCGGTGCCGGCTCACTGGTGGCCTATGCTCAGTTATCACTGACCTGGATCCGCTGGAATACGATCTTCTGTTCGAGCGCTTCCTCAACCCTGAACGGGTCTCCATGCCCGACTTCGACGTCGACTTCTGTATGGAAGGCCGAGATCGGGTGATTGAGTATACCGCAGAAAAATACGGCCGTGAGGCGGTATCCCAGATTATTACTTTCGGCACCATGGCCGCCAAGGCCGTGGTGCGAGATGTGGCCCGCGTGCAGGGTAAATCCTATGGCCTGGCTGACAAACTCTCCAAGTTGATCCCGTTCGAGCCGGGCATGACCCTGGAGAAGGCGCTGGAGCAGGAGCCGCAGCTGGTCGAGTTTCTGGAGAACGACGAGGAAGCCCAGGAAATCTGGGAAATGGCCCTCAAGCTGGAAGGTGTCTGCCGGAACGCCGGTAAGCATGCTGGCGGCGTGGTGATCGCGCCCACCAAGATCACCGACTTCTCGCCGCTGTACTGCGACGACGAGGGTGGCAGCCTGGTGACCCAGTTCGACAAGGGCGACGTGGAAGACGCCGGGCTGGTGAAGTTCGACTTCCTGGGCCTGCGCACGCTCACCATCATCAAGTGGGCCCTGAACATGATCAATCCGCGCCGTGAAAAGCGCGGGGAAGGGGAATTGGATATCGCCACCATTCCCCTGGATGACAAGCCTTCGTTCGAGATGTTGAAAAAGGCGGAAACCACCGCCGTGTTCCAGCTGGAATCCCGGGGCATGAAGGATCTGATCCGACGCCTGCAGCCAGATTCCCTGGAAGAAATGATCGCCCTGGTGGCGCTGTTCCGTCCCGGCCCGCTGCAATCGGGCATGGTGGATGACTTCATTGACCGCAAGCACGGGCGCCAGCCGGTGTCCTTCCCGCACCCGGATTACCAGTACGCCGGGCTGAAGCCGGTGCTGGAGCCCACCTATGGCGTCATCCTGTACCAGGAGCAGGTCATGCAGATCGCCCAGGTGATGGCTGGTTATACTCTGGGTGGCGCGGACATGCTGCGCCGGGCCATGGGTAAAAAGAAACCCGAAGAAATGGCCAAACAGAAAGTCACCTTTCTGGAAGGTTGTGCCAACAACAATATCGATAAAACGCTGGCGGAGAACATCTTCGACCTCGTGGAGAAGTTCGCCGGCTACGGTTTCAACAAATCCCACTCGGCTGCCTACGCGCTGGTGTCTTACCAGACACTCTGGTTGAAAGCCCATTACCCGGCTGAATTCATGGCCGCGGTACTCACCGCCGATATGCAGAACACCGACAAGGTGGTTACGCTGGTTGAAGAATGTCGCAGCATGAAGCTCGATCTGCTGGTGCCGGACGTCAGCCGCTCGGCCTACACCTTCACGGTGAACGACGAAGGCCAGATTGTGTATGGTCTGGGCGCCATCAAAGGCCTGGGGGAAGGGCCGATTGACAGTATTGTGGCGGCCGCAAAAGACGGGCCGTTCGAAGACATGTTTGATTTCTGCCGGCGGGTTGACCTGAAAAAGGTCAACAAGCGTGCCCTGGAGGCGTTGATCCGCTCCGGTGCCATGGACAAACTCGGTCCCGGCCGGGCACAACTGATGGCCAGTATTGAAAAGGCTATTCAACAGGCAGACCAGCAATCCCGTAACGACGCCGCCGGCATGGTGGATATGTTCGGAGAAATGCTGCAGGGCGATGGCGAAGAGGAAGATCTCTATGCCGATGTGGCCGGCGTGCGCGAGTGGCCGGAAAAGCAGCGTCTCAAAGGTGAAAAAGACACCTTGGGGCTGTACCTGACTGGCCACCCCTTTGACGAGTATGAAAAAGAAGTCCGCCGCTTTGTGCGCTCGTCCATCGCCGACCTGAAACCCAACAAGTCACCCCAGCGTGTGGCCGGCCTGGTGATTGCCCAGCGCACCATGAAAACCCGCACCGGCTCAACCATGTGCTTTATTACCCTGGATGATCGCAGTGCACGCATCGAGGCCACTCTGTTTTCAGAAGCGTTTTTCGAAAACCGCGAACTGTTGCAGTCAGACCAGGTGATTGTGGTTGAAGGTCAGGTCAGCCATGATGACTATTCCGGGCAAATGAAGATGCGTGTCAACTCGGTAATGGATGTTGCCACGGCGCGTCAGCAGTTCAGTCGCGGGCTCAGGCTTTCCCTGCACGAAAATCAGTTGCAGAATGGGCTGCTGGAAAAAATTGGTGATGCCCTGCAGCCGTTTCGTAATGAAGGCAGCCCGGTATGGATCGATTACCGCAGCAAGCAGGCGTGCACCCGGATCGAGCTGGGTGAATCCTGGCGCGTACAGCCGGATGACAGCTTGCTATTTGAACTGAAGCATCTGGTGGGCGATCATTCAGTGGAACTGGTCTATGATTAAAAAATGTTCAGAGAAACTTATACCAATGTCCGCTTTAGCTGTACCGTCAGCGCTGATATCTTTACCTCAAATTCTGGTTATGGCGGTCTGTATGTCCGCCAAGCAAGCAAATGATGGAACATCATGAACCCTAACTACCTGGATTTCGAACAGCCGATTGCCGACCTGGAAGCCAAAATTGAAGAGCTTCGGATGGTTGGAAATGACACCGACATCAACATCAGTGATGAAATTACCCGTCTGAAAAAGAAGAGCGTCAGCCTGACTGAAAGCATCTTTTCCGACCTCAAATCCTGGGATGTGGCCCGCCTGGCGCGTCATCCGCGCCGGCCTTATACCCGGGATTATATCGAAATGATATTCGAGGATTTCGACGAGCTGCATGGTGATCGCCGTTACGCCGACGACCTGGCCATTATCGGCGGCACCGCCCGCCTGGATAACAAGCCGGTGATGATTATCGGCCACCAGAAAGGCCGGGAAGTGAGAGACAAGGTCAAGCGCAACTTCGGCATGCCGCGTCCTGAAGGCTACCGTAAGGCGCTGCGTCTGATGGAAATGGCCGAGCGTTTCAATATGCCGATTCTGACCTTCATCGACACCCCGGGCGCCTATCCTGGCATTGGTGCCGAAGAGCGTGGCCAGAGCGAGGCCATTGCCTTCAACCTGGCGGTGATGTCTCGCCTGAAAACGCCAATCGTCTGTAACGTGATCGGCGAGGGTGGTTCCGGTGGCGCATTGGCTATCGGGGTTGGTGACCAGCTGAACATGCTGCAGTATTCCACTTACGCCGTTATTTCACCGGAAGGCTGTGCTTCTATTCTCTGGAAGAGTGCTGAGTATGCATCTCAGGCGGCTGAAGCCATGGGTGTGACGGCCGAGCGGCTGAAAGAGCTGGGTGTGGCAGATACGGTAATCAAGGAACCACTGGGCGGCGCCCACCGTAATCCGGAAGCCATGGCAAAGGATCTCAAGGAGACTCTGGTAAAGAGTGTTTCCGAATTCAGTGCCATGCCTGTGGAAGAACTGATTTCTCGCCGTTATCAGCGCCTGACCAGGTATGAATACGGGCGGTAATGCCGCCCGGGACATTGACTGGCCGGCTGACCTGCTGCAGCCGGTTCTTGCTCTCCCCGAACATAACACCCTCCGGGTCGCCCTCAGTGGCGGCCTGGATTCCTCCCTGCTTGTGTGCGTAGCGGCTGCCTGTCATTCCGATGTAACGGCGGTGCACGTCAACCACCAGCTTCAGCCCAACCATGAACAGACCGAGCAGTTCTGTCGGGACCTGTGCGCACAGCTGTCCATTCCTGTTGTGATTGAGCAAGTGGATGTACCGGTTGGCTCTGCCGCTGGCGGCCTGGAGGAAGCTGCCCGGGCTGCTCGCTATGACGTATTTCATCATTTGCTGGGCCCTGGAGACCTGCTGTTGATGGCTCATCACGCAGACGATCAGGCCGAAACGGTTCTGTTTCGGCTGCTTCGTGGTTCGGGGGTAAAAGGCCTGGCGGGCATGCCTCGCATGCGGCCCCTTGGGCAGGGCAGCCTGCTGCGGCCATGGCTGGATGTCAGTCGTGACCGGCTGGAGCAGGTCGCGGCGTCTGTGCAACTGCGCTGGCAAGAAGACCCGAGTAACCGAAGCCAGGCCTTTGACCGGAATTATCTGCGTCATGGCGTATTGCCGGGACTGAAACAGCGGTGGCCCGGCTTGCTGCAAAGAGTGGCCCACAGCGCCCGGGCCTGTGCGGAGAGCGAACAACTGAACCGTCGGCTGGCGGAATTGCAGTGGCAGGAGTGTGGCGATGGCGAGGGTCGATTAAAGCTCGCCGAATTCCGGGCGCTTGATCGCCTGGAGCAGCGAAATCTTCTGTGCTGGTGGGTCGGCCGCCAGGGCTGGCCATTGCCCTCGCTGTCATCCGGAAATCAGGTTTTGTCTGGACTACTGGAAGCGGCGGAAGACCGTGCTCCGGAAATCCGGGGCAACGGCTATAGCATCCGGCGCTACCGGAACCATCTGTATTTGGTGCCGGACAGGGAAGTGCCGCAACAATCACAGCAATTGACCCCGCAACAGCCGTTGCAGTGGGGCCCCTGGCGGATCACTTTGACGGCTGTCAGGCCGGCCGATACCTCAGGTAATGCACCGCCGCCAATACGGATATCTACGAGGCAGGGGGGTGAACGGGTAAAGCCCGACCCTGGCCGTCCCTCCCGGGCCCTCAAGACATGGCTTCAGGAACAAGGGGTGCCACCCTGGGAGAGAGCCGCACTGCCACTGGTTTACCGCCTCGTGCCGGACGGCGACCAGTTGATTGCGGTTGGCAATTTATGGTGTTCTGACCGATACTCGGGAAGCGCTCCTGCCGCCGGCTGGCGGCTGATTGTGGAGAGGGATTGTGATTGAGTGGAAAAGGGCTTTCTGGTAGTCTGGCGTCCCATCTTGAGATGAATAATCTCCCTCCTTTACCGAACCAGACAATCATGGAATCTGCATGACGCGTTATATTTTCGTCACCGGCGGTGTTGTGTCTTCCCTGGGGAAAGGCATTGCGTCTGCCTCGCTGGCAGCTATCCTCGAGGCACGCGGCCTGAAGGTCACCATTCTCAAGCTGGATCCCTACATTAACGTAGACCCCGGCACCATGAGCCCGTTCCAGCACGGTGAAGTTTTCGTCACCGAAGATGGCGCGGAAACCGACCTGGATCTTGGCCACTACGAGCGTTTTATCCGCACCCGGATGACTCGCCGGAACAACTTCACGACAGGCCGTGTTTACGAAGAGGTGATTCGTAAAGAGCGTCGTGGTGATTACCTGGGCGGTACTGTACAGGTCATTCCTCATATCACTGACGAGATCAAGCGTCGTGTGGTGGAAGGCGCGGCTGGCGTCGATGTGGCACTGATCGAAATCGGCGGCACCGTCGGCGATATCGAATCCCTGCCGTTCCTGGAAGCCTGCCGTCAGCTCAAGGTTGAAGTCGGACCCCAGCGCGCCCTGTTCATGCACCTGACTCTGGTTCCTTACATTGCGACCGCCGGCGAGATCAAAACCAAGCCGACCCAGCACTCGGTCAAGGAAATGCGCTCCATCGGCCTGCAGCCGGATATCCTGCTGTGCCGTTCCGAGCACGAGGTAGACGCCAGCTCCCGCCGCAAGATTGCCCTGTTTACTAACGTGGAAGAGCGGGCTGTCATCCCCATGAAGGACGCGAAGTCGATCTACGCCATACCGCGCATGTTGCACGACTACGGCCTGGATCAACTGGTTATCGACCGTTTCAACCTGCAGGCGAATCGCGCTGATCTGGGCGAGTGGGATGGTGTCGTCGACGCCCTGATGAACCCGGAGCAGGAAGTGACCATCGCCATGGTGGGCAAGTACATGGAACTGCTCGATGCCTACAAATCCCTGATTGAGTCCCTGCTGCACGCCGGTATCAAAACCCGCACCAAGGTCAATATCAGCTACATCGACTCTGAAGACATCGAGCAGAATGGAACCGGCGCTCTCGAAGCCGCAGACGCCATTCTGGTGCCGGGCGGTTTTGGCGAGCGTGGTGTGGAAGGCAAAATCCGCACGGTGCAATACGCTCGTGAAAACAAAGTGCCGTATCTGGGCATCTGCCTGGGCATGCAGGTAGCCGTTATCGAATACGCCCGCAACGTGGCCGGCCTGAAAGATGCCCACAGCACGGAATTCCGTGAGCACACCGCCTCGCCGGTCGTTGGCCTGATTACCGAATGGCTGGACGCCAGCGGCGAACGCGAAGAACGCACCGAAACATCTGACCTGGGCGGCACCATGCGACTGGGCGCACAGGATTGTGTGTTAACGGAAGGATCGACCATTGCCGGCTGTTACGGCAAGAAAACCATTCGTGAGCGCCATCGCCACCGTTATGAAGTCAACAACCACTTCCTCCCCAACCTGAAAGACGCCGGACTGCAGATCTCCGGCCGCTCTGCCGACGGCAAGCTGGTTGAAGTGGTGGAAGCGCCGGATCATCCCTGGTTTGTGGCCTGCCAGTTCCACCCCGAATTTACCTCGACTCCCCGTGACGGCCATCCGCTGTTCCAGGGCTTTGTGGCGGCGGCACTGGCTACCAAAAAAGGTTCCTGATCCATGGCGCAGAGTAACCTGAACGTCTCGGGCATCGACATCGCTAACGACAAGCCGTTCGTGCTGTTTGGTGGCATGAATGTACTCGAATCCCGCGATCTGGCCTTTGAAGTGGCGGAAAAGTACGTGGATGTCTGCAGCCGTCTGGGCATCCCGTACGTCTTTAAAGCCTCTTTCGACAAAGCCAATCGCTCCTCGATTCACTCCTTCCGTGGCCCGGGCCTGGAAAAAGGGCTGCAGATCCTGGCGGACATCAAAAGCAAATACGATGTGCCCATCATCACGGACGTCCACGAACCGGAACAGGCCGCGCCAGCCGCACAAGTGTGCGACATCATCCAGCTGCCCGCTTTCCTGAGCCGCCAGACCGACCTGGTGGTGGCTATGGCGAAAACCGGGGCGGTGATCAACATCAAAAAAGCCCAGTTCCTGGCTCCCCAGGAAATGAAGCACATCATCAAGAAGTGCGAAGAAGCCGGCAACGACAAGCTCATCCTGTGTGAGCGTGGCAGCAGCTTTGGTTACAACAACCTTGTGGTGGACATGCTCGGCTTCGGCATCATGAAACAGATGAACGTGCCGGTACTCTTTGACGTCACCCACTCCCTGCAGATGCCAGGCGGCCGCGCCGATTCCGCCGGCGGCCGACGTGCCCAGGTTACCGACCTGGCCATGGCCGGCATGTCACAGGGCCTGGCCGGCCTGTTCCTGGAAGCCCACCCGGACCCGGAGCATGCCAACTGCGACGGCCCGTGCGCTTTGCGCCTGAATCAGCTGGAACCGTTCCTGGTAAGAATGAAAGCCATGGACGACATGATCAAAAGCTTCAAACCCATCGACACCGCCTGACTGGCGGTGTTGGTGTTTTAAACGAGATAACAACTGCGGAATAGGGGAGTGGCCGGCAGGTTGGGTTTGGCGAAAATTTCGAAGGCCATGGATGGCCTGAGAGAAGCGCACATGGATGTGCTCGTAGCGGTTTTCGCCAAACCCAACCTGCCGGGCGCTCTCGCACCAAGTTTAGCCACTTGAATTGCACCGAGAAGATAAAAACCTGGAGACCCGGAAGAATGACCAAAATTGCCAACATCAAAGCCCGCGAAGTGCTGGACTCCCGCGGTAACCCGACGGTAGAAGCCGATGTAATCCTGGAAAATGGTACCCTCGGCCGCGCCTGCGCCCCCTCCGGCGCCTCCACGGGCTCCCGCGAAGCCCTGGAACTGCGCGATGGCGATGCCTCGCGCTACCTCGGCAAAGGTGTTCGCAAAGCCGTCGAAGCCATCAACAGCGACATCCGAAACGCCCTTGTCGGCAAAGACTCCGCCGACCAGCGCAGCCTCGACCAGATCATGATCGACCTGGACGGCACCGACAACAAAGCCAACCTGGGCGCGAATGCTATCCTGGCCGTCTCCCTGGCCGCTGCCAAAGCCGCCGCTATCTCCCTGGGTAAGCCCCTGTACGAGCACATCGCCGATGTAAACGGCACCTCCGGCAAGTTCTCCATGCCGGTGCCCATGATGAACATCCTGAACGGTGGCGAGCATGCCGACAACAACGTCGACATCCAGGAATTCATGGTGCAGCCGGTTGCCACCAAGAGCTTTGCTGAAGCCCTGCGTGTTGGTGCTGAAATTTTCCACAGCCTGAAGAAAGTACTGAAGGCTCAGGGCCTGAACACAGCCGTAGGTGATGAAGGCGGCTTCGCCCCCAACCTGCCGTCCAACGAAGCGGCGCTTGCGGTCATTCAGGAAGCGGTTGAGAAGGCCGGTTACAAGCTGGGTAGCGATGTCACCCTGGCCTTGGATTGCGCGTCTTCAGAATTCTACAAAGACGGCCAGTATCAGCTGTCCGGCGAAGGCAAGAGCTTTGATTCCGAAGGCTTCGCCGACTATCTGGCCGGCTTGTGCGAGCGCTTCCCGATTGTTTCAATCGAAGACGGCATGGACGAGGGTGACTGGGACGGCTGGAAAGTGCTGACCGACAAGCTTGGCAGCAAGGTTCAACTGGTCGGTGACGACCTGTTCGTGACCAATACCCGCATTCTGAGCGAAGGTATCGAAAAGGGCGTCGGTAACTCCATCCTGATCAAGTTCAATCAGATCGGCAGCCTGACGGAAACGCTGGATGCTATCAAAATGGCCCACGATGCCGGTTACACGGCGGTGATTTCCCACCGTTCCGGTGAAACCGAAGACACCACCATTGCTGACCTGGCGGTTGCGACCTGCGCCGGCCAGATCAAGACCGGTTCTCTGTGTCGCTCTGACCGTGTCGCCAAATACAACCAGCTGCTGCGTATTGAAGAAGAGCTGGAAGGCAAGGCGCCTTATCGTGGTCTGGTTGAGATCAAGGGCCAGGGTTAAGATTCAACCAGGAGAAGTGACTGGTTGCTCAATAAAAGCCGGTCACAAACTGTGAGGGCCATCGCATTCCGGTTATAGTCGGGATGCGATGGCCTTTTTATACAGTAACTTACACGAACTTGTTGCGAATCTGCTACAAGGTCTATACTAAGCTCTTAGCTGTGCTTTTAAATTGATTGATTTTTGTACGGATTCGGCATGAAAACGCTTTGGGCCATTCTTGTAGTGCTGATACTCCTGTTGCAGGTTCGCCTGTGGGTCGGGGAGGGTAGCTTTGCGCAAGTCTGGTCGCTGGAAGAAGCGGTAGCCGAGCAGCGAGAGGCCAATTCGAAGCTTTCAGTGCGTAATGAGCGGCTTTATGCGGAGGTGCGGAATCTTCGTGGTGAGCAGGGCGCGGTGGAAGAGCGGGCCCGAATGAACCTCGGGCTTATTCGTGACGATGAGACGTTTTTTCTTGTAGTCGAGAATTAATTCATGGTTTGGGTGTTACGAGCGTCGGGGAGGTTTTCTCCGGGAACCGCTACAAGCACGTCCCTGGCAGATTTTTGCTCCTGCAAAATCTGCACTCCCACCTTCCATGGTGGTCGTGCGCTTTGATGCTATCTTAACCTTTTGAAATGCACGGATAGAGCATTCCCGACCCGTCCTGAATTTTGTGCAGACCCTCTTATGAATGATCCTCTACTTTGGCTAATCGTTCCCGCCGCCGGTATTGGCCAGCGCATGAAAGCGGAATGTCCCAAGCAGTACCTCACCATTAATAACCGTTTTATTCTCGATATCACGCTGTCCCGTTTGCTGGATAACGCAGCCTTCGCAGGTTGTATGGTGCCGTTGAGTGCGCAGGATCATTGGTGGCCGGATTCGGAATCGTCGCAGGACGACCGTATTCAGACCTGTACCGGTGGCAGCGAGCGGGCGGATTCGGTGTTGTCGGCGCTTCATGCACTCGATGAGCAGGCCGGGGAGCAGGATTGGGTGTTGGTTCACGATGCCGCCAGGCCGTGCCTGCATTCTCATGATCTTTCCAACCTGATTGACTTCCTGTTTGAACACCCGGTTGGTGGTTTGCTTGCAGCGCCGGTGGCGGATACTTTGAAGCAGGCTTCGGGTGGCGAGTTGCCGGAGGTTGAGGCGACGCTGGATCGCAATCGGTTGTGGCGGGCGTTGACGCCGCAGATGTTCCGGTTCGGGGCGCTCAAGCGGGCGTTGGCATTGTGCCTGGAACGTGGGGTTGCCATTACCGATGAGTCCTCTGCCATGGAGGTTTCCGGTAATATGCCGGCTCTGGTTGAGGGGCGGCCGGATAATATCAAGATTACGGTGCCTTCGGACCTGGCGCTGGCCGGGTTTATTCTGGGGCAGCTGTAAGTTTCTGTTTTTGAATTTCATATCGGAGCAAGACATGCGCATCGGTCAGGGTTTTGATGTCCACGCTTTCTGTGAGGGCAGTTCGGTCATTCTGGGTGGAGTGGAGATTCCTCACACTCAGGGGCTGCAGGCCCATTCTGACGGGGATGTGCTGCTGCATGCGCTGGCGGATTCCATGCTCGGCGCGGTGGCGTTGGGCGATATCGGGCATCTGTTTCCGGACACCAGTGAAGAGTGGGCCGGGGCGGACAGCCGGGTGCTTTTGCGTCATGTGATGCAGCGGGTGCTTGAGGAAGGCTTTTCAGTGGTGAATGTGGATACCACGATTATTGCCCAGGCGCCAAAGATGGCGCCTCATGTTGAAAGTATGCGCCTGACTATTGCCGAGGATCTTGGCATCCCGGTCAATCGCGTCAGTGTGAAAGCAACCACCACCGAAAGGCTTGGTTTTACCGGCCGGGGTGAGGGCATTGCCTGTCAGGCCGTGTGTTTGCTTGAACCGGTGAAATCATGAATTCTCCGTCGTCCGTGGGAAAGTGGCGTCTGGACTGGCCGGTTTCGGCCGGTGAGCGTGTTGGCTCTGCTCGGTTGAAGACAACACCGGAAGACTTCCGTGTCACGGAGTGGCTATGGCCGGAGGACGAGTCTTCGACAGAAAGCGCCGAAATGCCAGCCGGTAGTGGTGAACATCTGTGCGTTCGTCTTGAGAAATCCGGGGACAACACCGAATACGTTGCCCGCGAATTGGCCGCCCTGGCCGGGTGCCGTGATTTCGAGGTTGGTTTTTGTGGGCTGAAAGACCGGCACGCGATTACCGTGCAGTGGTTCAGCCTCTATCGGCCGGGCCGGGAAAGTGAAGATTCTGAATTGCTTGCCGAAATCGCCGGGCGCTGGCCAGTGCGTGGCAGTAAACGCCATGCCCGTAAGCTCCGGCGTGGTGAACACCGGGGCAATTATTTCGAGCTTGTGTTGCGCGAGGTGGCCGGTGAACGCCAAGCGCTGGATTCTGCCCTGGCATTGCTCCGGCAACGGGGGGCGCCAAATTATTTCGGGCCCCAGCGATTTGGTATCCAGGGAGGAAATCTTGACCGTGCAGTAACGCTGGACCCCACGAGGCTTAACAGAAAACGTGGGCGTGGTGGCAGAAATGCCTCGAAAAACGTATTGTACTTTTCGGCGGCACGTTCCTGGCTGTTTAATGAAGTGCTGGCGGCGCGGGTTGTGGCCGGAAACTGGTTTACGGAAATAACCGGTGAGCCGGAAGCCGGCGCCGGCTCACCCACAGGCCCTTTGTGGGGCGATGGCGGCACAACAGCCGCGGGTGACCAGGAAGCGCTGGAGCGGGAAATTGTGGCGGCTCATCCTGAGTTTGCCCATCTGTTTCAGAGTACCCGGATGAAACCCGAACGGCGTGCACTGGTAACCCGGCCGGAATCGTTCTCCTGGCAATGGTTTGATGACCACACCCTGTCTCTGCAGTTCTTTCTGCAGCCAGGCCAGTACGCAACAACGATTCTTGCTGATATCTTCGAGCTGGAGGACATGAGCCTCGGCCACAATAATAAACAGTCAGGTTAGTGGAGAGCACTGTGCGTATTTTGTTGTCCAATGATGATGGCGTACATTCGCCGGGGCTCGTGGCCCTGTATGAGGGGCTCCAGGGGCTGGGGCAACTGGAAGTCGTGGCCCCCGACAGGGATCATAGCGGCGCCAGTAATTCATTGACTCTAAACCGGCCGCTGACGGTAGAAGAGCATCCCAATGGTTTTCAGTCCATCGACGGCACACCAACAGATTGCGTGCACCTGGCCGTTAACGGGCTTTTTGATGAGCCGTTTGATCGGGTGGTTTCCGGTATTAACACGCACGCCAACCTGGGCGACGATATTATCTACTCCGGTACGGTCGCAGCCGCCACCGAAGGCCGGCATCTGGGTTTGCCTGCCATTGCCGTGTCTCTGGTCAACGATGGTCATTTCCACTATGAAACCGCTGCGAGGGTGGTGCGTACACTTCTGGAAAACCGCCTGGCGTTGTCTCTCGGCCCGCGTTCCATCCTGAATGTAAATGTGCCTGATCTGCCCTGGGAACAGCTGCAGGGTATCCGGGTTACCCGGCTTGGCCACCGGGAACGAGCCGAAGGCGCTGTGCCCATGACCTGCCCGCGGGGCAAAAAACGTTACTGGATCGGTGCGGCCGGCAAGGGCGGCGACGCCGGACCCGGAACCGATTTCCATGCAGTACGCGAAGGCTATGTATCCATTACCCCGGTGCATATCGACATGACCCGTCATGAAGCCATGTCTGCGCTCAGGGAATGGAGTGAAGGGCTTCAGAACCCGGGAGAGCAGTCATGACGGCAATGCTTGAAGGCATCGGAATGACCTCCAGGCGCACCCGGATGCGCCTGGTGCAGCGCCTGCGGGAGATCGGCATCCAGTCTGACCAGGTTCTGGACGTGATCGGCCAGGTACCCCGGCATATTTTTCTTGATGAAGCCCTGGCCCACCGGGCCTATGAAGATACCTCGCTACCCATTGGCCACGGCCAGACTCTTTCTCAGCCGTATATTGTTGCCCGCATGACCGAGCTGCTGCTGGCCCATGGGCCGGAGCATGTGCTCGAGCTGGGTACCGGCTCGGGCTATCAGACAGCTGTGCTGGCTCAGATGTTTCCACGAATTTACAGCGTGGAGAGAATCCGGCCACTTCAGGATCGGGCCCGGGATCGCCTCAGGAAACTGCAGGTGCGCAATGTCCTGCTCAAGCACGCCGACGGTGGCATGGGCTGGCCTGAACGCGGGCCTTTTGATGGCATTATTGTTACCGCTGCGCCCACTGATGTACCGCAGGAATTGCTGGAACAGCTGGCCGAAGGTGGAGTGCTGATAGCGCCAGTAGGCGAGGAAAACCAGGTTCTTGTGGAAGTTATTCGTAAAGGTGATCGGTTTGAACGGCGTGAACTGGAGCCTGTTCGCTTTGTGCCTCTGCTGGCCGGAGTGATCCGCTGATGGCCGATCTCCCGGACGGTACCTCCCGGCGTCACCATCCGGTGACCATTTTTTTGCGAGGTATGGCCATGGGTGCGGCGGACATCGTTCCCGGCGTGTCCGGCGGAACCATTGCATTTATTACCGGTATCTATTTTCGCTTACTGGAGGCGATCAGTGCTGTGCCGTCTGCAGTTTTCCGGCAATTGCTGAAAGGCAATCTTCGCGCTTTCTGGCAGGCTGTTGATGGCAACTTTCTGGTGTTGCTTCTGGCCGGGATCATCACCAGTATCGCCACTCTGGCGTCGCTGATTACCTGGCTGCTGGCGGAGCATCCGACCCTGATCTGGAGCTTCTTCTTTGGCCTTATTCTGGCTTCAGTCTGGCATATCGGTTGGCAGGTGCGGCGATTTGTGCCGGGACTGCTCGTTCCTCTGCTTGCTGGCATTGTGATTGCGTGGTGGGTAACAACGCTACCGGCCAGTGAAGTGGCGCCAACGGGTATGGCCTTTCTTGGTGCCGGAGCATTGGCTATCTGCGCGATGATTCTGCCTGGGGTGTCTGGCAGTTTTCTGCTGTTAATCATTGGCATGTACGGCCCGGTTCTGGCTGCAGTCAAAAGTTTTGATGTCGGATTGCTGGCGCTGTTTCTGGCAGGTTGCGGGATTGGACTGTTGTCGGCCGCAAAGCTGATTACTCTCGCTTTCCGGCATTTCCACGATACTGTGCTGGCCCTGCTGACCGGATTCATGGTGGGCGCTCTGGCCAAAGTCTGGCCCTGGCAGGAGACGCTGAGCTGGCGAACCAACAGAGCTGGTGAACAGGTGCCTTTGAGCCAGACCCCGGTCACCCCGGAAACCTGGAGTGTCCTGTACAATCAGGATCCCATGGTACTGCCAGCATTGCTGGTAGCCTTATTGGGCCTTGCGCTGGTTCTGGTGCTCGATATCGTGGGGCGCCGGACAGAAGCCGACGTGCACAAGCTTGATTGACAGTTGCAGGTGTTACTGAATGCACAGGCAACTGTTTCTTCAGGTAACAGTTACCTGTGCACGGTAACCTGATTTGCTGGTTAATTGTGCGATATATTAGGAATTTAGTCCTGAAATATGAGAAATTGCATCGTTACCGGTCAATTTCTTAGATGGATTTATCATAATCAGGCAATTTTTATACGTGACTCCTTCCATCGGGCGTAAAGTATCAGATGACGCTGTCAGAGCACCTGCTCCGCCAGTGCTCCCGTCCCGGCGTTTGTCGACGCCTCGCCCCGGGCTTTCTCTGGCCATTGCCTTTCTGTTTCTTGTCTTTTTGTCCGGCTGTAATACCAGTGCAATCTACTGGGATCATCTTTATAACCCTCCGGTGTATTGGGGCAGCCATGTCGTCAAGAAGGGCGAAACCCTTTATGGCATTGCCTGGCGATATGGTCGTGATTTCCGGGAACTGGGAGATGCCAATGGCCTGGAGCCACCCTGGACCATTCATCCTGGAGATGTGTTGCGGCTGGACAAGAAGGGGTCTGTCTCGCGCACTGCCAGTGCATCTTCCGGGTCTTCGGCGTCAGCGCCCCGGCGAACAGCAAGTTCTTCGCCTGCAACCCGAACCTCAGAACCAAAACGGACAACGAGTAGCAGTCCGGTGGCATCGGACATCGACTGGCGCTGGCCCCACGGTGGCACTGTAATTGCAAGATTTTCAACATCCGGAAAAGTCAACAAGGGTGTTGATATAGCCGGTAAATCCGGTGATGACGTAAAAGCAGCCGCCAGCGGCAGTGTGGTGTACGCGGGTAGCGGGTTGTTAGGGTATGGAAACCTGATTATCGTGAACCACAGTGAGCACTATCTCAGTGCATACGCTCATAACCGGAAGATTCTGGTGCAGGAAGGGGAGGATGTAGAAGCCGGACAGGTAATCGCTGAGTTGGGCAGTACAGGCACGGACAAACCGATGTTGCATTTCGAAATTCGAAGGAACGGCAATCCGGTGGATCCGACACGATACCTGCCGCGGCGATAACATCAGGAAACAGGACTTTCTGAGTTCATATAACCTGGAAGGCTGACAGAGAACCGCAAAGCACAAAAAAATGGCCATGGCACAAGCCAGCCAGCAGTGTCCTGAAACGGAAGACAATCGATACCCGAAATAAAAAGAAGCATCGGGAATGACAGGATTTTCAGAGGCGGGGTAGACCAATGTCAGTAGAGCAAGAAGACCTCATTGTTGATCGCGTTGCAGATGCGGACGATGCAAACGATCATGTATTAGCTGAAGAACGCGTAGAGAAGGCGGCAGCTGAAGAGCCTCCGGTCGATGCGAGGGAAGATTTTCCTTCCCGGGGAAAGTATTACGCCAGTCAGAAACAGCTTGATGCCACACAGCTGTACCTCAATGAAATCGGCTTTTCGCCGCTACTCACTCCCGAAGAAGAAGTCTATTTTGCCCGACTGGCCCGCAAGGGCGAAGCAGCCGGTCGCAAGCGCATGATCGAGAGCAACCTGCGGCTGGTGGTCAAAATCGCCCGTCGCTACGTTAACCGGGGGCTGACACTTCTTGATCTGATTGAAGAGGGTAATCTGGGGCTGATCCGGGCCGTGGAAAAATTCGATCCCGAGCGTGGTTTCCGGTTCTCCACCTATGCCACCTGGTGGATTCGCCAGACCATTGAGCGGGCCATCATGAACCAGACCCGTACCATTCGGCTGCCGATTCATGTGGTGAAGGAGCTCAACCTTTACTTGCGTGCTGCACGTGAGCTGACCCAGAGGCTTGATCACGAGCCCACCGCCGAGGAAATTGCCCGGATGGTGGACAAGCCCGTGGGCGACGTGAAACGCATGCTGGGCCTGAACGAGCGGGTTGCCTCGATGGATACGCCCATCGGTACCGGCGGCGAAAAGTCGTTGCTCGATACCGTGGCCGATGAAGGTGCGACGGATCCGGCGGACCTTTTGCAGGACAACAACATGTCCTCCTGTCTGGAGCGCTGGATTGATCAGCTGAGTGAAAAACAGCGTGAAGTCCTGTCCCGCCGTTTCGGTTTGCGCGGCTATCCGATCTGCACTCTCGAGGAAGTGGGCCAGGAAATCGGCCTGACCCGCGAAAGAGTTCGCCAGATCCAGGTTGAAGCGCTTCGCCGTTTGCGGGAAATTATGGAAAAGGAAGGCTTGTCAGGCACTTTACTGTTTGAGTAAACACCGAGTCTGTACCATCGAAAAAGCTGGCGATAACGCCGGCTTTTTCTTTATATGCCCTGTATTCAATACGGATAATCTATCGAAATGAGCAAAAAAACAGTAATGACACGCGTGTTGGGCCTGATGCTGCTGGCACTGCCTCTGTATTCCGGAGCAAAGACTGTTGAAGGGGTAGAGGTACCGGGCACCTACTCGTACGAAGGACAAGAGCTTGCGCTTGCAGGGGCGGGCAGCCGTTCCAAGTGGTTCATGGATTTGTACGTGGCCGGGCTGTACCTGTCCTCAGCAGAGCCGGGCAGCACAAGCGTTATTCTTGAAGCTGACGAGCCCCAGGCGATTACCCTGAATATTATTTCCGGAATGATCACCAGTGAGCGCATGAAGGAAGCGACCCTGGAGGGCTTTGATGCGGCCACCGAAGGCGATACCAGTGCCATCCAGGAGGATATTGATCGTTTCATCGCGGTTTTTGAGGAAACGATTGAAGAGGGAGACGCTTTTACTCTGGTCTATATGCCGGAGGAGGGTGTCAGTGTGCTGAAGAATGGTGAGCACAAAGACACCCTCGGAGACCTGGCGTTCAAACAGGCACTTTTCGGTATCTGGTTATCCGACAACCCTGTGGACAAGGGCTTGAAGGCCGGCATGCTGGGTCAGAGATAATCCCGCTTCTGCTTGAATTCGCACAGGTCTTCAATAATACAGGCGCCGCATTTGGGTTTACGGGCGGTACAGGTGTAGCGCCCGTGCAGAATCAGCCAATGGTGGGCGTCCATCAGAAACTCTTTGGGTACCAGGCGCATTAAACGCTTTTCCACTTCGACAACATTTTTCCCCGGTGCGATACCGGTGCGGTTGGACACCCGGAAAATATGAGTGTCTACCGCCATGGCCGGCTGGCGGAACGCTGTGTTCAAAACCACATTGGCGGTTTTTCGCCCGACACCGGGCAGAGCTTCGAGCTCTTCACGTTTGTCCGGTACTTCGCCACCGTGCTTTTCGATCAGCATTCGGCAGGTTTTGATCACGTTCTCGGCTTTGCTGTTAAACAACCCGATGGTTTTGATGTATTCCTTCAGGCCATCAACACCCAGCGCGAGGATTGCCTCCGGGGTATTGGCCACCGGAAACAGCCTGTCGGTCGCCTTGTTGACCCCGACATCCGTGGCCTGGGCCGACAGAATAACCGCAATCAGCAGCTCGAAGGGTGAGCTGTAATTGAGCTCTGTGGTTGGCTCGGGGTTGGCCTCCCGCAACCGGGCAAAAATCGCTGTTCGCTTGTCTTTGTTCATGCTCTTCCGGGATCTGCTCAGGAAATATTGCCGGTTACCCGCACCCGCTTGCTGCCAGCGCTTACCGTTTCCGGCTGAGCCGCTTTGCGGCGCTCGGCCATATGATTGTCGATGCCGTTTTTCAGGGCTATCAACAAACCAAGGCCAATAAAGGCACCCGGCGGCAGCACCATAAACAGCATGTCGGGGTAGTGCTCGAAAGGCCGGATAACCCAGTCTGAGGCCATTGGGCCGAACAGCAGGTTCATATCGGCGAACAGCGTGCCCTGGCCGAGCAGTTCGCGCATGGCGCCCAGGGCAATCAGAACCGCCAGAAAGCCCAGCCCCATCATGGCACCGTCCAGAACCGCCGGAAGGGGGCGGTTTTTGGACGCAAAGGCATCGGCGCGGCCGAGAATGGCACAGTTGGTTACAATCAATGGAATGAAAATGCCGAGAATCTGATAGAGCTCATAGGTAAATGCCTGCATCAAGAGTTCAGCGCAGGTTACGAATGAGGCGATGATCATCACAAAGGCCGGCAACCGGACCGACTCACTGACAAAGTTGCGAATGACCGACACCGACAGGTTCGAGCCCATCAGAACCAGCAGGGTGGCCAGGCCAAGGCCAATAGCGTTGACTACGGTGCTGGTCACCGCCAGCAATGGGCAGAGTCCCAGCACCTGAACTAGCGCCGGGTTGTTGGTCCAGAGGCCGTCTTTGATGATTTCTGCGGAGGTTTTTGTCGCCATAATCAGTACTGCTCCCCGGTTCCGGAGTTTCCGGTAATGCCTTGTGGCGTAATTGCGTTTTTCTCGGGTGAGGGGGCGGCGTTGAGCCGCTCAAGGATAGCCCCCCGATTCTGACGGAAATAGATCAGTGATCGGTGAACGGCTTTCACCACGGCTCTTGGTGTAATGGTGGCCCCGGTAAACTGATCAAACGCGCCACCGTTCTTTTTCACGTTCCACTGTTTTGGATGTGGGTTGCCCAGAGATTTTCCGTCGAAACTCTTAATCCAGTCGGATTTTCGGGTTTCAATGCGATCGCCCAGCCCGGGTGTTTCCCGGTGGTTGGTAACCCGAACACCCAATACCTCGCCCTGAAGATCGATGCCCACCAGCAGACGGATATCACCGGAATAACCGTCGGGCGCGATAGCCGGCATGATCATGCCCACAGGCCGGCCGTCACGGCGGGCCACCCAGGCCTGAACCGGCCCAGGGCTTGTCAGCCGGTTGCTGGCGGGAAGGGTGACTACGTCCCGAAGCAGGTTGTTGTCGTGCTGGTTCTCCGGAATGATCTCGAACAGGGCACTGGCCTCGGCTTTAGCAGCCTGTTCTTCAATCCGGTCTTCGGTGACCACCTGGGTCAGGGCAATGGTGCCGCCGGTGATCACGGCAAACAGACCAAGACCGATAGCGCTGCGGAGTATGGAGGTTGTGATGGTGCTCATGGATCAGCCTCCGCTCCTGCCGGGTACACCGCGCCTGGCTTTGTGATGGCCATAGGTTCTGGGCGGGGTGTAGTAATCGATAAAGGGCACGGCAAAGTTCATAAGCAGCACACTGAAGGCGACGGCGTCGGGATAATTGCCCCAGGCCCGGATAAGGTAAATCAGAACACCAATGCTGGCACCGTAGATAAGTTTGCCCTGATGACTGGTGGCGGCAGACACCGGGTCGGTCGCGATAAAGAAGGCGCCGAGCATGGTGCCGCCGGCCAGAAGGTGCAACTGCAAGGGCGCATACTGGTCAGCATTGGTGCCAAAAGCCAGGCTCATAGCGGCCAGGCCCCCGAGCACGGCAACGGGAATGTGCCAGGTAATGATTTTCAGCCAGATCAGCAGCAGGCCGCCAGCCAGAAAGGCCAGGCTGACCCATTCCCAGCCCCGGGCGACGGTTTCGCCAAACGTGGGATGCTGCAGCACTTCGGCAGACGTATGGCTGGCAATCTTGTGTTTGTATTCGTCCAGCGGTGTGGCCATGGTCCAGCCATCCACGGCTGTCTGGCTGGCAGAGAAAATTCTGGCCAGGGTTTCGCCGAAGCCTGGTGCACCGACGAACAGCCCCGCAGCTTCCGCCCAGTTGGTAGTCATGGCCACGGGGAAGGAAATCAGCACCAGCGCATAACCCACCATGGCCGGATTAAAGGGGTTGGAGCCCAGGCCGCCATACAATTGCTTGGCGACAACAATGGCAGAGATAACGGCAACCGCGGAAACCCACCAGGGGGCGAACTGAGGCAGCGACAGGCCCAGCAACAGGCCGGTAACGGCGGCGGTGTTGTCTTTCAGGAAAAAAGTGATCGGCTTGCCACGCAGTTTCAGAAAACCGGCTTCGCACGCCAATGCCAGAGCCACGCACCAGATCACGTTGATCAGGTTGCCCCAGCCGAAGAACAGGGTCTGGGCAAGCAAACCCGGTAAGGTGGCAATAATTACCCAGAGCATTACCCGCGACGTAGGGCGGGCGTTGTGAGCATGGGGAGATGATTGCTGAACTAATGCCATGAACGTTTAGCCTGCTGTGGGTTCGTTGGAAAGGTGTTCGCGGGCTTTATCCAGGGTGTCTTTGGCCCGCTTTACGCGATCGTGGTTTTTGGCCACTGCCCGCTCCAGCTTTTCGACATTGTCGGCTTCCTGGGCTCTGGCTTCTTCCAGCATGCCCTGCATGGTGTTCAGCTTGCTTTCGGCCTGCATCAGCTGTTTTTCCAGCGTTTCGATATCCGGTTTCTCAACCTTGTCGCTGTTGTTCGGTTCAGCGTTTTCAGGAGCCCGGGCTGTTTTCGCCTTCTTCCGCTCCAGAGCCTGCTCTACCAGGGCAGACTTCGCTGAACGTTCATCAACGGCTTCGCCTTTGGCGGCTGCTTTTTCCGCTTCGGCTTTCTTCTTCTCCTGGGCTTCGGCGGCGGCTCTCGCCCGCTCCTGCCGGCGTTGTTCTTTCTCTTGCTGCTCCCGCTCCAGGCGAGCCTGGCGTGCTTCGAAACGCTCGCGGGCCCGGTCTGCCTTCAGCTGCTCGGCATTCTGCTGGCGGATTTCACCTTTGGCGAAGCGATAGTATTGCACCAGCGGAATGGAACTGGGGCAGACGTAGGAGCAAGCGCCGCACTCGATGCAATCGAACAGGTTCAGATGTTCCGCTTTCTCGAATTCGGCAGACTTTGAATACCAGAACAGTTGTTGTGGCAACAGCTCCATCGGGCAGACTTCTGCACACTGCCCACAGCGAATGCAGGGCTGTTCGGGCGGTGGTGCCGGTAGTTCACTGGCGGTGGCGGCGATCACGCAGTTTGAAGTTTTTGCAATCGGCACAGAGTGGTCCGTCAGGGTGTAGCCCATCATGGGGCCACCGAGAACCAGTCGATTCAGTTTGTCGACGTCCAGCCCCGACAGTTCCAGCAGGTTGGTGATGGGGGTGCCGATCAGGGCTTCAAAGTTACCCGGTTCCCGCACCGCCTCGCCGGTGATGGTTATAATGCGCGAGATCAGCGGCTTGCCTTCGAATACCGCCCGGGAAACGGCGACCGCCGTGCCCACGTTCTGGCACATCACGCCGATATCGGCCGGAATGCCACCACTGGGGATTTCCAGGCCGGTCAGAATCTCGACCAGCTGTTTTTCGCCCCCCGATGGGTATTTGGTTGGTACCACCGCAATTTCGATCTGTGTGCCTTCAACTGCGGCACGCATGGCGGTAATGGCTTCCGGCTTGTTGTCTTCAATGCCGATCACACAGCGGGCGGGGCGCAGAATCCAGGCCATGACCTGGAGCCCGGCGACGACGCTGTCGGCCTGTTCGCGCATGGTGATGTCGTCGGCGGTGATGTAGGGCTCACACTCCGCGCCGTTGACAATCAGGGTTTCAACTTTCCGGTCACGGGGAGGGCGGAGTTTTATATCGGTCGGGAAACCGGCGCCCCCCATTCCGGAAATGCCTGCTTCGCGAATAAGCTGCAGGACCTGTTCCCGCTCCATTTGCTTGTAGTTACTGACCGGCTCCAGTGAGCACCACTGGTCTTCGCCATCCGGCTTCAGTACCACGCACCAGTCTGCCATCCCGGAGGGGTGCGGTACGGGGCGCTGTTCAACCGCTTCAATGGTGCCGGAGGTAGATGCATGAACCGGCACACCCATGCCGGTGGTCACGTCGGCTACTTTCTGTCCTTTGAGTACATGGTCGCCCACGTTGACGATGACTTCCGCCGGCTCACCGATGTGTTGCTGAAGAGGCAGAACGACAAGCTCCGGCACCGGTGCCTGCCGAAGCGGCCGGCGGGTGGATTGCTGCTTGTTCTGGGGCGGGTGGATGCCGCCGGAAAAATCCCACAACTGAGTCATCAGGCACTGGCTCCCTGGCGGTCGGTGGCAATAACGCCGGAAGGTGGTGGCGTCCAGGTCCAGGTGCGGATGTCGGGTTCAACCGTCACCATGTCAATGCAGTCCACCGGGCAGGGTTCGACACACAGGTCGCAGCCGGTGCATTCACTCTCGATTACCGTGTGCATGTGCTTGGCGGCACCAAGAATGGCATCCACCGGACAGGCCTGAATACATTTGGTGCAACCGATGCACTCGTCTTCACGAATCACGGCCACCCGCTTTTCCTGCTCGGCACCATGCTCGGCATCCAGCGGCTGGGGCTCAACATCCAGAAGGTCGGCCAGGGCCTTGATGGTGGTTTCGCCCCCGGGCGGGCACTTGTTGATGGCTTCGCCGTTGGCGATGGCTTCCGCATAGGGGCGACAGCCGGGAAACCCGCACTGGCCGCACTGGGTTTGTGGCAACAGCGAATCAATCTGATCCACCAGCGGGTTGCCCTCGACTTTAAAGCGCTCGGAGGCATAGCCCAGCAAACCGCCGAACACCAGAGCCAGGGCCAGTAGCACCACAACTGCAATGATAATGCTTGTCCACATACAACAACCGCTCCGTCAGACCGCGACCAGGCCGGTAAAGCCCAGGAACGCCAGTGCCATCAGCCCGGCGGTGACCATACCAATGGCGGCGCCCCGGAAGGCAACCGGCACATCGGCAACGGCAATTCGTTCCCGCATCGCCGCAAACAGTACCAGCACCAGAGAAAAACCGGCTGCGGCACCAAAGCCGTACAATACGGATTCCACGAAGTTGTTGTTTTTATTCAGGTTCAGAAGTGCAACGCCAAGAACCGCACAGTTGGTGGTAATCAGCGGCAGAAAAATACCCAGTACCCGGTAGAGCAGGGGGCTGGTCTTGCGCACCACCATCTCGGTGAACTGCACAACCACGGCAATCACCAGAATGAAGGTAATGGTGCGCAGAAACACCAGATCCAGCGGTTCCAGCAGATAGGTATAGGCCAGATAGCTGCACACCGAAGACAGTGTAAGTACAAAGGTGGTCGCCAGGGACATGCCCATGGCGGTTTCCAGTTTTCCGGAAACCCCCATAAACGGGCACAGGCCCAGAAACTGAACCAGTACAAAGTTGTTCACCAGAATGGTGCTGACCAGTATCAGTAAGTACTCTGTCATCGGAGCGCCTCAGCCTCTTGCCGCTTACATTACCCGCATGCCCGGGGTCGCCCCGGAATCAGGAGACAGGATGAAAATGTCCTCACCGCCGGGGCCGGCTGCCAGCACCATGCCTTCAGACATGCCGAACTTCATCTTGCGTGGTTTCAGGTTGGCGACCATGACTGTCATACGGCCTTCCAGATCTTCTGGTTTGTAGGCCGACTTGATACCAGCGAACACGTTGCGTTCGCCATGCCCCACGTCAAGTGTGAGACGAAGAAGCTTGTCTGCGCCCTCTACATGCTCGGCTTTGACAATTTTGACCACCCGAAGATCCACCTTCGCGAAATCCGGAAACTCGATTTCATCGGCAATCGGTTCCAGGTCAGATGTGGATTTTTTCTTCACGTCGCCAGTCGCTGCCGGCAATTCTTCTTTTGAAGCCTCCAGCATCTTTTCGATCTGCGCCATCTCCACCCGGCTCATCAACGGCTTGAACTTGTCGATACCGTGGTTTTCAAGCAGGGCCTCGCGATTGTTCCAGTCCAGACGGCTGTTCAGGAATGACTGAGAGGCCTCGGCCGTTTTCGGCAGCACCGGCGTCAGGTAAGTCATCAGCAGCCGGAACATGTTGATGGCGTTGGTGCAGATCGCCTGCAAATTTTCATCCTGGCCTTCCTGCTTGGCAATGACCCAGGGCTGCTCGTCATTCACATACTGGTTGGCGATATCCGCCAGCTCCATGATCCGGCGCATGGCGCGGCCGAATTCACGGGTCTCATAGAATTCCTCGATTTCCCGGCCCGCGTCAATGAATGTCTGCAGCTTTTCGGGCTCAGTGACTTCGCCCAGCTTGCCGTCGAAACGCTTGGTGATAAATCCGGCGCTGCGGCTGGCGATGTTCACCACCTTGCCGATCAGGTCTGAATTCACCCGGGCAGCAAAGTCTTCCAGGTTAAGGTCCATGTCATCGACGCCACCGGTTAGCTTGGCGGCAAAGTAATAGCGCAGGTACTCCGGATTCAGGTGATCCAGAAAAGTGCGCGCCATGATGAAGGTGCCGCGTGACTTGGACATCTTCTTGCCGTTTACGGTGACAAACCCGTGGGCCCAGACTGCGCTCGGTGTGCGGAAGCCGGCATCGTGCAGCATGGAAGGCCAGAACAGCGCGTGGAAGTTGATTATGTCCTTGCCGATGAAGTGGTACACCTCGGCCTCGGAGTCCGCCTTCCAGAAATGCTCGAAATCGACGCCTGTCCGGTTACACAAATTCTTGAAGCTGGCCAGGTAGCCAATGGGCGCGTCCAGCCAGACATAGAAATATTTGCCCGGAGAGTCCGGAATCTCAAAGCCGAAATAGGGTGCATCACGGCTGATGTCCCACTCCTGAAGGCCGGCATCCAGCCACTCCGCCAGCTTGTTGGCCACCTGAGGCTGCAAGGTGCCACTGCGGGTCCATTCGCTCAGAAAATCGTGGAAATCCGGCAGGGTGAAGAAAAAGTGCTCCGACTGCTTCTCCACCGGCGTGGCACCGGAAACCGCAGAACGCGGATTGATCAGCTCCGCCGGGGTATAGGTGGCCCCGCAGGCTTCACAGTTATCGCCGTACTGATCTTCGGTTTTACACTTCGGACAGGTGCCCTTGATAAAACGGTCCGCCAGGAACATTTCCTTTTCCGGATCGAAGAACTGGGTAATATTGCGCGTGGCAATGTGCCCGTTTTCCTGGAGCTGGCGGTAGATGTATTCGGAAAAGAACTGATTTTCCTCCGAATGCGTGGAGTGATAGTTGTCGAACTGGATGTGAAAGCCGGCAAAATCCTCCTGGTGCTCATCGCTGATGCGCTTGATCAACTGCTCTGGAGTAATGCCTTCCCGCTCGGCCCGCAGCATGATCGCGGTGCCGTGGGCATCATCGGCGCAAACGTAATAACAGTTATGGCCACGCATTTTCTGGTAGCGCGTCCAGATGTCGGTCTGAATGTATTCCAGCAAATGCCCCAGATGAATCGGCCCGTTGGCGTAGGGCAGGGCGCTGGTAACCAGAATATCGCGCTGTTGCTTGCTCGCTTGCGTCATGATGATGTCCGAACCTTATGTTGATACGGGTTGGAAAGACAGAACGGGGTTCCGGCGGCCATGAAAATGGATTGCGCCGGGTAAAGACCCCTTATGGTCAGAAACGGGCACAGATGATACCTTCCAAGACAGTAATTTTCACCTGCATCCGTGCTTATGAGCATATTCCGGAGACACCGATGACCCAGATTTCCCAGCAAGCCCTCGAAGCCGCTGTCAAAGAATATCGGGATCCCTACCTGAACAAAGACCTGTATCAGCTCGACGCCATTAAATCCCTGAATGCAGACGAAAATGGCAAAGTCACCCTGATGGTGGAATTGCCTTACCCGTCAAAAGGTATTGCCGGCGGACTCAAGCAGATCGTTGCCAACGCCCTCGAATTCGTAGACGGCGTTGAAGCTGCCGACGTACACGTTGGCCAGAAAATCCACGCCTATAAAATCAACAAAGACATCGACCCGGTGCCCGGCGTGAAAAACATCGTCGCCGTTGCCTCCGGTAAAGGCGGCGTGGGCAAATCCACCACCGCCGTCAACCTCGCCCTGGCCCTGAGCGCCGAAGGCGCGAGAGTCGGCATCCTCGATGCTGACATCTACGGCCCCAGCATCGGCATGATGCTGGGTGTGCCCGAAGGCCAGCGCCCGGACGTACGGGAAAACAAATATTTCGTGCCCATGCCGGCCCACGGCCTGCAAGCCAACTCCATGGCCTTCGTCGTCACCGACAAAACCCCCATGGTCTGGCGCGGTCCCATGGTCAGCGGTGCGGTGATGCAGCTACTCCAGCAAACACTCTGGGACGAACTCGACTACCTCATCGTCGACATGCCGCCCGGCACCGGCGACATCCAGCTAACCCTGGCCCAGAAAGTTCCGGTTACCGGCGCTGTTATCGTCACCACTCCCCAGGACATCGCCCTGCTGGATGGTAAAAAAGGCATCGAAATGTTCCGGAAACTCGACATCCCGGTACTGGGCGTTGTCGAAAACATGAGCGTTCACATCTGCAGCAACTGCGGCCACGAAGAACCCCTCTTCGGCCACGGCGGCGGCGAGAGAATCGCGGAAGAATACGACACCAACCTCCTGGGCCAGCTGCCGCTGCACATGACCATCCGCGAGCAAACCGACAGCGGTTCTCCAACGGTGGTTGCCGAACCGGATTCCGAAGTGGCGAGACGGTACCGGGATATCGCGAGAAAAATGGGGGCGGAGTTGTCCACCAGAGAGCGGAATCTGGGTGGAACTATTTCCAGTGTTTCGGTGACTGAGCGCTGATATTCAAAGTTAAGTGTCAGGCCAGGCCAGAAGAAAGTGAAAGCGGTTTCTGACGCCGAAGCCCCCAAGCTGAAGACTTCGACAGACCCCAAGGGAAAAGGTAAACTACGCCTCAATTTTTCCCAGCTGGAAACGAGAACCCGCCAATGAGCATCAAATCCGACAAGTGGATCCGCCGGATGTCCGAACAACACGGCATGATCGAGCCCTTCGAGGCAGGTCAGGTCCGTGAAAATGAAAAAGGCCGCGTTATCTCCTACGGCACTTCAAGCTACGGTTATGACGTACGCTGCAGCAACGAATTCAAAATCTTTACCAACGTTCACAGCGCCACCGTCGACCCCAAAAACTTTGACGACAACAGCTTCGTTAACGTTACCGGCGACACCTGCATCATACCGCCGAACAGCTTCGCCCTGGCCAGAACCGTCGAATACTTCCGCATCCCACGGAACGTACTCACCATCTGCCTTGGCAAAAGCACCTACGCCCGATGCGGCATCATCGTGAACGTTACCCCGCTGGAACCGGAGTGGGAAGGTCAGGTTACCCTGGAATTTTCCAACACCACCAACCTGCCAGCGAAAATCTACGCCAACGAAGGCGTCGCGCAGATGCTGTTCTTCGAGTCAGACGAAGTGTGTGAAACCAGCTACAAAGACCGGGGCGGCAAATACCTTGGCCAAACCGGCGTGACACTGCCCAGGACATGAACGCCAACCAGTTTCTGAAATCCGTTGCACAACTGCAGGGCTGGCGCGAATGCGCCTTCCTGCTGGCGCTGGCTGAACGCTCGTTTCCCAATTATGCCCTGTTCGCCGAAGCCGTCGGCCTGAAAACCGGCGGCAAGATGCGCCAGTTACTGGATCTTGGCTGGGAATCGCTCCAGAAAGAGACCAACGAAGCCGCTGTCCCCCAGCTGCTTGGCAAACTTGAAGGTTTGTGCCCCAGCGTTGATGACTACGACGCCTATGGCGTGTACCCGGCCTTCGACTTCTGCCAACTGCTGGAGCAGGCCCTGCTTAACCGCCTGAATCCGGACAAGCACCGCGCCACGGATGCCTCGCAACTGGCCACCCGGACCGTCATGGATTTTGTTGAAATGTCTGAAGGCGAAGGCCTGGATGATAATGAACTGGTGCGCCTGTTCGAACATCATCCCCTGCTCAAGGACGACAAACTGTTCCAGCGGGATCTGGTGCTTGCCCTCAAACGCCAGCGTGTGCCCCGTGAAGACTTCATTGCCGAGTTGCGCGAGCAGGCCGCCAACGGCGGCGTCAGCAACCTTGGCATTGCCCTTGAGAGCTGAATCCGGCCGCCCGGTCTACAATGCCTTCTGTACCCTGTTGAATCGTTCTCAAAATGGATTAGAACCATGAAACTCTCTGCGTTTGGTCGCAAGTTTACCGCCGATGCCGGCATTACCTCCCTGATGGATGATCTGGGTAACGCCATGGCCTCCGGCGACGACATGATCATGATGGGCGGCGGCAACCCGGGGCATATCCCGGCGATCCAGCAGCGGGTGCAGGAAATTCTGGCGGACATGGCGGCTGACGAAAACCAGGTGCGCCGGCTGGTGGGTATTTACGATCCGCCCCAGGGCGAAAAACAGTTCATTGCCTCGCTGGCGGCATTGCTCAACCGCGAGTACGGCTGGGATCTGAAACCGGAAAACATTGCCCTGACCAATGGCAGTCAGGCGGCTTTCTTCATGCTGTTCAACATGTTCGGTGGGGATTACGGGGAAGGCCACCGCAAACACATATTGTTGCCACTGGCACCGGAATACATAGGCTACGCCGACGCCGGCATCGAGCCGGACCTGTTCCGGGCCGTGCGCCCGGACATCTCCTTCACCGACGGTCACGAGTTCAAATACCGGGTGGATTTTGACGCGGTGGAAGTCACCGGCGAAACCGGAGCTATCTGTGTGTCACGGCCGACAAACCCCACCGGCAATGTTGTTACCGACGACGAACTGGCCCGGCTTGAACAACTGGCCCGGCAGCAGGATATTCCGCTGATTGTCGACGGCGCCTACGGTACCCCTTTCCCGAGTCTGCTGTTTACCGATGCCAGACCCACCTGGAATAACCAGATCATCCTTTGCCTGAGCCTGTCCAAGCTCGGCCTGCCAGCCGCGCGCACCGGCATCGTGATTGCCGAAGAATCCATCATCAAGTCGTTGTCCGGCATCAACGCCATCATGAATCTGGCGACCGGCAGTTTTGGCGCCATGCTGGCGGAGCCGCTGGTGCGTTCTGGTGAGATCCTGTCCCTGAGCCGGGACGTGGTGTGTCCTTTCTATAAAGCCAAGATGCAAAAAGCCGTGGCTGCGTTCCATGAGGCCATGGGCGAAGATACTTGCCGCTGGTATATCCACAAGCCGGAAGGCGCCATGTTCCTGTGGTTGTGGTTTCCGGATTTGCCCATTTCCAGTCTGGAACTTTACCAGCGCTTGAAGGAAAGGGGCGTGCTGGTGGTTTCCGGCCATTACTTCTTCCCGGGCCTGCCGGAAGACGACTGGCGTCATCGCCACGAATGCCTGCGGGTGACCTACTCCCAGGATGATGAGCGTGTTGCCGAAGGGCTGGGCATCATTGCGGATGAAGTGAAGCGGGTGTGGGCCGAGCATGGCCCGGCCGACGACTCTTGAGAGTTATTGCGGCCGGATAGAGGCGTCTTTCAGGCGTAGCTCGTATTCGCTGTCGTCCGGCTCTACCTGGAGAAGGCGCACCAGCAGGTAGTCCTGCTTCGGGTCGAACCACATCAGCGTCTGACGTTTGGAGTCGTCCTCCCGGACCTTTTCGGCTTTCAGGGCATCGACCGACCGGCCGTTGAGGTTCAGGTTCTCTTCTTCCAGCACGGCAAAACGGTCTTCGTCGTATTCGCCCTTGTCGATCACCTGATAGGTCACATCACGCTTGCCGGCTTTCAGATCCTGATGCAGTTGCAGCTGGAACCCCAGTGGGTCCAGCGCGCCTTCCCTGAGTTCCAGCTCGAACTTGTCACCCCGGTAACTGCCGGACGCGACGCCGGCCTTCCAGTCAAAGTCGATCGACTGTTTACGGTTACTGACCATTAATCCGGAAAGCTCATAACGGTAGCGCAGCGGTACCACCTGGCCGTCTTCCCAGTTGAAAATCAGCGATTCGTTGATGTCGGCAATGAAGGAGTCCACTTCGGTCCGGTACAGCCAGACGCCGTTGCCCTGATCTTTCAGCTCACGCTTGCCGGCACCATTGAGCTTGATGCCCTTGGACATGGAGGCTGAATAGGTGGCGGAGTAAGGAGTGAGGGCAGGCTGGGCCTCGGCTTCCGGCCCTGAGCTTTTGTCTGCAGTGGCCGCGATGGCACTCATACTGAAAAACAGCCCGCTCATAAAAGCCAGGGTTGTTTTTACGGGGTGCTGGTTTGTCATCCAGTCGCCTCTTTGGTTTTGATAGGTAGCTGGCGCCAGTCTAACGTGTCCAGGGTGGGCGCTGGATGACAATATGTTCAGCCGGCGGCAAGCTTCATGGGCTGTGACAGCGGCTCGCCATCAAACAATACCGCCTCCGCGCCAAGCTGGATCCGGCCCTCGCAGAACCAGCGAATAACGATGGGGTACAGCAGGTGTTCTTCCTGTTGTACCCGCTCTGCCAGGCTTTCCGGAGTATCGTCACTCGCCACAGGCACTTCCGCCTGGGCAATCACCGGCCCGCCATCCAGTTCTTCGGTGACAAAGTGAATGGACACACCGTGCACTTTGTCGCCGGCTTCCAGCGCTCGCTGATGGGTGTTCAGCCCCGTATACGCGGGTAGCAAGGAGGGATGAATATTAAGCATTTTGCCCCGGAAGGCGCGCACGAAGTCATCGGTCAGAATGCGCATGAAGCCGGCCAGAACGATCAGGTCCGGGTTATAGCGGCGCAGTTCGGCCATCAGGGCGCCGTCGAATTCTTCCCGGGAGCCGTGATTTTTGTGGTTCACCACAAAGGTCGGGATATTGGCCTGGGCGGCGCGTTCCAGCGCGAACGCGTCTGGTTTGTTGCAGCCCACGGCAATGATTTCACCGGGATAGTCGCGTTCGCGGCTGGCATCAATCAGTGCCTGCAGGTTGGTGCCACTGCCGGAGGCAAGAACAACGATGGAGGGGCGTGGTGCCGGATCTGCCTTCATGCCTTCAACACCCCCGGTGCGTAACGAACTACTGCTTCCTGATCAGCACTTTCGGCCGCTTCAAGGTTGCCAATCTGCCACACGGTTTCACCCATGGCATTGAGGGTATCGATCGCCAGATCTTTCTGTTCGGCCGGTACGCAAACGATCATGCCAACACCGCAGTTAAAGGTGCGGTACATTTCCTCGGGAGCGACACCGCCGGCTTCCTTGAGCCACTGGAAGACCGGAGGCAGCTCCCAGCTTTCGGTATCAATGGCCGCAACCACGCCGTCCGGCAGTACCCGGGGGATGTTTTCCGGCAGGCCGCCGCCGGTGATGTGAGACAGAGCCCGCACATCCACTTCGCGGATCAGTTGCAGCAGGTTCTTCACGTAGATGCGGGTGGGGGCCATCAGGGCGTCAGCCAGGGTGGTTTCGCCCATGGGCTGGCTCAGGTCGGCGTTGCTGACGTCAATGATTTTGCGGATCAGTGAATAGCCGTTGGAATGCGGACCGGAAGATCCCAGCGCCAGCAATACATCGCCTGCCTGGGCGCGGTCACCATTGATAATCTGTTCACGCTCGGCCACGCCGACGCAAAATCCGGCCAGGTCGTAATCGTCGCCTTCGTACATGCCAGGCATTTCAGCCGTTTCGCCGCCCACCAGAGCGCAACCGGACAGCTCGCAGCCCTCGCCAATGCCTTTAACCACCTGGGCGGCAATGTCTACGTTCAGTTTGCCGGTCGCGTAGTAGTCCAGGAAGAACAATGGCTCGGCGCCACCGACAATCAGATCGTTTACGCACATGGCCACCAGGTCAATGCCGATGGTGTCATGCTTTTGCAGTTGCATGGCCAGCCGGAGCTTGGTGCCCACGCCATCGGTGCCGGAAACCAGAACCGGCTCTTTATAGCCGGAGGGAATGGATACCATGGCACCAAAACCGCCAAGGCCGCCGAGCACTTCCGGGCGACGGGTGCGGGCTGCCGTATTCTTGATGCGGTTGACCAGATCGTTGCCGGCGTCGATATCCACACCAGCATCGCGATAGGTAAGGGAGGGCTTGTGTTCGCTCATGAAAATTCAACCATTGGCCTGTGATTCAGGCCGCGGATTTTAGCAGGTGGACACGGGCGCTTGCTACTCTAGCCTTTAGTGATGGTGTATCCTGTGCGCGATTCATGGCAACGGCAGGGTGTTACATGACTGAATCAGGACGAAAAGGTATTGGCAGATTTCTCAGCCCGGCGCTGCAGGCAATTGTTGTGGCCTGCGGTCTGTTATGGGCGGGAATGGCTCAGGCGGTAACAGTGTCCGGCCTGTACAGTGTTGATGTGCCGGTTGAAGGTGCTGACGCCGAAGACCTTCAGGCCGGTTATGCCGAAGGCCTGCGGCGGGTTATGGTCCGGGTTTCCGGCAGTCGGGATGTGCTTGGTCTTGAAGGTGTCGATGGCGTTCTGGAAAACGCGCAATCTCTGCTGCAATCCTATGAGCTGACGCGCGACAACGGCGAGAACCGTTTGCAGATGACGTTCGGCGCGGTTGGCGTGAATAAGGCGCTTGCCTCGATTGATGCCCCGGTCTGGGGTGCCAATCGTCCGCTTACTCTGGCCTGGGTGGCGGTGGAAGAGCGGGGTAGCCGGTATCTGATTACCTCTCCGGCGGATGACGCTGTTTCTTCCTGGCGCAGAAGTCTGATGTCAGCGGCTGCCGAGCGTGGTTTGCCCGTGGATTTTCCGCCAAGGGCATTTGCGGGCAATCGGGAAGTGTTGTCAGATCTCTGGGGCCAGTTTATCGGTCGCATTCGCGATGCGTCCGAGGAGCAATCGCGTGATGCTCTCGCGCTGGTGCGCATACGACAATCCGGCGGTGAATGGCTTGCAAGCTGGACGTTCGACGGCACATCAATGGATGACCGGGAGCGTTCGATCACTGCCAACAGTGAGCGAGCATTGGCCCAAGCATTGATCGACCGGTGGGCGGAAGGTTATGCAAGCCGGTACTCCGTGGCGGCCAGCGATGTTGGTGAATCGCCGCGGGTGGATATAGTACTCGAAGGCGTGTCAGCCCTGTCGGACTACGGGCGTGTCACAGAGGCGCTGGAAAGCTTTTCTCCGGTAAATTCGGTCGGCGCCAGCCGCGTTCGGGGCGAACGGTTGACGGTGCAGGTCTCCTTCACCGGTGAGCTGGAGCAGCTCAAACAGTATGTGGCTCTGGATCCGAGATTTGTTGCCATGGAAAAGCCTTCAGAGCCGGCTGAGTCGTCGTCGGAAGGCGATCAGAGCGACGCTTCTGATGGCAACACTCAGGGCCAGGACAGCTCCGAGGAGAAAAAAGCAGAATCCTCTGACATCGACAATCCGTTGGCTTATCAGCCACTGGAAGCGGGTGACGAGGAAGATGCAGAGCAGGCGTTTGAATCGCTTTACCAGGTTCTCTATTACCGTTGGCAGCCGGCAAGCATTGTTGGCAGTGATTCCGATGGTTGAAGGTGTGTCGGGGGGCGTGCGGCTATGACAGCATCCCAGATGGCGTTGGGTGTCAAGCTGCGGGATGACGCCCGGTTTGACAATTTTCATGGCAGCCGCAACCTTGAGGTGGCGCACAGGCTCGAAAGCATTTGTGCCAGCCCCGACGGCCTGCCCGTTATCGTCCTGTGCGGTGATGCCGACACCGGCAAAAGCCACCTGTTGCAGGCGGTCTGTCACCGGGCCGATCAGCTTGGGCAGTCAGCGGTGTGTATCAGCATTGAAGAGCTGTTGCCGTTTGGCCCGGAGGCACTGACCGGACTGGATAATCACCAGGTTGTCTGCCTTGACGACCTGGGCCGCATCGCAGGCGACCCGCGCTGGGAAGAAGCCATCTTCCACCTTTACAATCGCCTCCTCGATCAAAGTGGCCTGTTGGTGGTCTCCATGGCGGATGTCCCCGGCGCTTATCCATTCGGACTGGCGGATCTGGGATCACGGCTGGCGCATGGCCTGGTCATGCAGTTGCGGGTCTATCGCGATGAAGACCGTATGCGTATCCTGATGGCCCGGGCGGAGCAGCGCGGTATGGTGCTGTCTGATGACGTTGCCGGTTTTATTATGCGCCGGGCACCGCGCCGGCTTGGAGAACTGCTGGCCATTCTGGATACGCTGGATGAAAACTCGTTACAGGCTCAGCGGCGCTTGACCATTCCTTTTGTTAAAAGCGTGATGGCCTGGTGATGCCGGGCCTCACTCAGTATTGACCGGATTTGAGTATGTCTACCGAAGCAAACCACCTGGACCGGGTGACCGACGGTCTGTTGCGGATTGAAATCGAGCTCAGGGAGCTGGGTGTCTGGGAAAGCGAAAGCCTGCCCGATGAAGCATTCGAAAGCACCCGGCCGTTCTGCCTGGATACCATGGAATTTACTCAATGGCTGCAGTTTGTCTTTCTGGACAGGATGAAAGGCCTGGTAGAAGCGGGGCATCCGTTGCCGTCGGTTTCCGGTATCGCGCCCATGGCTGAAGAGCATTTTCGCGGCCGGGAAGCATCGGGCGCGGGGCTGATTCAGGCCCTGGATGAGATGGACCAGTTGTTGTCCCGGTCCTGAGGCCCGTTGCGATGGTTGGGTCAGATCAGCCGCATTGAGAGATCGACGGCCCTGACGCTCTTGGTCAGGGCACCGATGGAAATGTAATCCACACCGGTTTCGGCGATCGGGATCAGGGTCTGATCGTTGATTCCGCCTGAAGCTTCCAGCTTTGCCTTGCCTGCTGTCAGAGTAACGGCCTTTTTCATATCTTCCAGTGGAAACTCATCAAGCATGATGATGTCTGCACCGGCGTCCAGCGCCTGAGTCAGTTCATCCAGATTTTCAGTTTCCACCTCTACCGGTTTACCCGGTGCAACCCTGCGGGCCTCAGCTACGGCATTGGCAATAGAGCCGCAAGCCGCTATGTGATTCTCCTTGATCAGAAAACCATCCCAAAGGCCGATCCGGTGATTGTCACAGCCACCGCAGGTCACCGCGTATTTTTGTGCCAGCCTCAATCCCGGCAGGGTTTTGCGGGTATCCAGCAGGCGTACGCCAGTATGGGCCACTCTGGCGGCATAGCCGGCGCAGCGGGTGGCAACACCAGACAGGGTTTGCAGCCAGTTCAGGGCCGCGCGCTCAGCCGTCAGCAATGACCTTGCCGCACCTTCCATGCGGAACAGTACGGCATTGGCCGGCACCTCATCGCCATCTTCAAAGAACCATTCCAGCCGGACGTCAGGGTCCACCTGACGGAAGACTTCTTCCGCCCAGGCCCTGCCGGCCAGGCGGGCATTCTCCCGGGTGATCACCCGGCCCTTGGCTATTTTGTCGGTGGGTATCAGCAGGGCGGTAATATCACCATCGCCGACATCTTCGCGGAGACTCTGAGCAACGGTTTCAATGCGGGTCTGGCGAAGCAGTTCAGGGGCGATCATGGTAATTTCCCGGAAATCGATAGGAGTGAGCATGGTTTTATGCAAGGCTGGCAATTCTACCGCCCGTGCGCGATTTCGCCAAACAGGGCGCTCTGTGATTGCTAAACTGTGATCCAGGTCGCTCTTACACAAAAGATGACATAATCTGACACAAGGTGACGCTGGCAGGCCATATGATGTAGTTAATTAATTTGCTCAAAGTGGAGCATCGTCATGGCACATGATAACAAGGTTGTCCGTTTTTCAGGCCAGAGCCCGGTAGACCGGTTTTCCATGCCGGCGGAACTCGTGCGGCTGCGTGATAAATCCGGGCAGGCTTTCAAGCAGGTGCTGGCGCGTTTTTTCGAGCAGGCAGACGACAGCCTGTTTGCTCTCGCTGACCGGGCTGGTTCCAATCAGGATCAGACCGCCTATTTCGACGCAATGCGCGAGCTTCGGCTACGTCGTAAATCCATGTCTGTTTCGATGCTGCAATACATCAGTCAGGCATTCAACGATCTGGGCCGGTTCAAACCGGCTCGCTCCCGAACCTCTCTGGAAGAAGTGGATCAGGACTCACTGGGCCTGGTGGATCATTCTGAGCTCGAGCAACAGGTTGCAATTGATAACCTGACAACCCGCCTGCGTAATCGTTATCAGGAACCGGTTCATTTGCTGGCAGCCCGGGTGCGCCATTTGATGCCCGAGCTTGAGCTGGCAGATGAACAAATGCCACTCAGCCCGGAGGTGATCTGCGCCGCCATTGGCGAATCCTGCGCCGACCTGGATATTGATATCCGCGCGAAACTGGTGGTTCTGAAGCTGTTTGAGCGGCTTTTGGCCGACAAGCTCGGCGAATTTTACCGGGAATGCAATCAGGTGCTCATCGCCGATGGCGTATTGCCGGATATGAAACGCCCACCAGTGGGCAAGTCGCCAGCGGCAACCGGGGCCGCCACTCACCAGCAATCCGGCTCAGATGTTCTGAAGGACTCGGATGGGGGTGCTTCCTCCGATTTTGCGGGCACGGGCCCGACTTTTAACGAACTGAGTGCCCTGTTACGTCAGGGGCAGGCCGGGGGCGGTGTGAGTTCCGGTCAGCCAACGGGGCAGGTTCTGGACGCCCGTCAACTGATGATGCAGCTTGATCAGCTGCAGACGGCCGCACCACAGCCGGTTGATGGTGAAATAGTGCCACTGCGCCAGCAACTGCAACCACTGCTGCAGGCCGGAAAGGGGACGGGCGCGTCGGTTGGCCAGGCAGACAGTGATGTGATCAACCTTGTGGCCATGCTGTTTGATTTCATTCTTGAGGACCGGCAGCTGCACCCGGTCATGAAAGCGCTGATCGGTCGGTTGCAGATTCCTGTCCTGAAGGTGGCGCTCAAGGATCGTAATTTCTTCAATCGTGGTGGCCATCCTGTCCGCAAGTTGCTCAACGAACTGGCGCTGGCTGCAATCGGCTGGACGGAGAAACGCCAGGGCATGCGTGACCCGCTGCGCGAGAAAATTGAGGAAGTGGTTGATCGCATTCTCAATGAATTTACCGATGGCACAGAACTGTTCGAGAAACTGCTTGAAGACTTTGGTCATTTCATGGATCTGGACCGCCGGCGCCGGGAGCTGGTGGAGCAGCGCCTGAGAGATGCCGAGGAAGGCCGGGCCAAACAGGAACGTGCCAGCCAGGTGACGGCCGATGTTGTTCACGCGCAGACCGCTGGCCGGGATATTCCTGAAGCTATTCAGCAGGTTCTCAACGAACCCTGGACCCGTTATCTGCAGTGGGTGGCGCTGCGCAAGGGTGAAGACAGTGAGCAGTGGCAGCAGGCCTGTGAGGTAACCGCACGACTGGTGTGGAGCGTTGATCCCTCGCCCGTCGCTGACGCCACCCGCACCGAGTTGTTGCGTGCGATTCCCCACGTTGTGGACGACGTACGTAAAGCCCTACAGGAGATTTCCTGGGATCCGTTTGCAACCGATTCCGTGATTCGCGATCTTGAACTGGCACACGTTGACGTGCTCCAGAAACTGGTGACCGCGCCGGTCGAGGAAACGGTTGCGCCGGTTGTCGAAGAGCCGGTGCCGGAAGAAACCGTTAACGAATCGGTCGCTGTGGCCAATGTGCCTGAGCCAGAACCAGAACCAAACGTTGCACAGCCGGTTGTGGCAGCCGAGTGGCTGGCCAGAGCCGACCAACTCAGAGTTGGCTCCTGGCTGGAAATGCTGGGTGAGGAAAGCCGGGTTCGCTGCAAGCTGGCGGCGTTCATCCGGGCTACCGGCAAATATATTTTTGTTAACCGCAGTGGTGCCAAAGTAGCCGAGTACTATCGGGAGGATCTGGGGCTGGCCATGCAGGAAGGTACAATTACCTTGCTGGACGATGGTCTGATTTTTGACCGTGCTCTTGAATCCATTATCGATAACCTGCGACACAGCCGTAAAGACTGAACCCGGAGTTCGTGGTATCCACAGACGCTTTGTGATTCAATCAAGGCATTGAATTTTCAAACGTCTGTGGAAGAACCTTGGCATATTCAGAATCGGCACCCACTTCCTCTTGTTCATCAGCAATGCCCGTTGAGCAGTTGCGCCTGACCGGTCACTTTCCGGGCGCGCGCTGGTGTCCCTCTCCGAATTTCGGGGCCCGTCCCGAAGAGGCTGATATTTCGCTGCTGGTGGTACATAACATCAGCCTGCCCCCCGGGCAGTTTGGCGGCTCCCATATTGAGGATTTCTTCTGTAACCGCCTGCAGTCACAGGCGCACCCGTATTTTGCCACTATTGCCGGGCTGCAGGTGTCTGCTCATGCACTGGTTCGCCGGGACGGCTCGGTTGTGCAGTTTGTCAGTTGTCTGGATCGGGCCTGGCATGCGGGGCGATCCAGTTTCTACGGGGAGCAGGAGTGTAATGACTTTTCCATTGGCATCGAACTGGAAGGTGCCGACGACATTCCCTACACCGATGAGCAGTATGCCTCCCTCGCGCAGCTGGCAAACCTGATTATGGCAGCCTGGCCGGCGGTGACTGCCGGTCGCATTACGGGGCACTGCGATATCGCTCCGGGCCGGAAGACCGACCCCGGGCCGGCATTCAGCTGGTCTCGGTTTCACGACACTTTGTCCGCTGCGGAGACAGTCTGAATGGTTCTGGTAATTTTGCTGGTTGCTTACATGATCCGTCGTCGGCTGGACGGCCTGAACCGCTGGTCCGTGGACGGGATGTGGCGCCGGTGGTTCAGCCCGGGTGCCCAGGCGAAAGCCGGCAAGGAACGGTCTGTATGGCCGGGTGTTGTGCGTGTATTGGCGCCGGCGGTTTTGCTGGCCGTACTGGTTTATCTGGCCGGTAGCCTTGGCCTGCGCTTTGCGGTTTACCCACTGGAGTTGTTGGTACTGATCGGCCTGATGGGCGCGCCGGGCTGGCGTCAGGTGCTGGAGGCCTACTCACAGGCCTGGGGGCGGGGTGATATGCAGTCTGCCTGGCGCCACGTTCAGCAATGGCTACCGGCTTCAGAGCGGGGTGAGGCGCTGTCACCGGAAACCATGCACCTGTCGCTGTCACGGGCGCTGATGGTGTCAATCTTCGAACGTTTCTTTCTGGTGGTGTTCTGGTACCTGGTGGGCGGTATTGCCCTGGCCTTTCTGGCCCGTGGCATGGTGGCTCTGGCCGAACATTGGCCGCAGGCCGCGGCACGGGAGCGGTTCCGCAAGGGGGCCGATCTGGTGGGCTGGATTCCCGCCCGGCTGCTGGCCTGCACGTTCGGACTGGCCGGGGATCTGTCCGGTTGGTTACAGAAGATTCGAGGGGTGATTCCCGGCTTCGGGAAGAACAATACCGAAGTGCTTATGGCGGCGGCCAACGGCTCCCTCACAGGTTATGCCCTGGACCCGGCACGCTTTTCCGGCGTTAAACCGCAGGATTGGCCGAATTTTGGCGGGCGTAGCCTCAGTGCCATCCGGGATTTGCTGAACCGCAGCATGCTGGTGTGGATCTGTGTGATCGCCTTGCTGGTGATTGCCGGGGTGGCCTGAAATGATGAAAAACCAGCAAGAATAACACTTAGTGGTGATTAAGCTTTTGCGACTTTAGACGATAATCCCTGAAAACAACAAAAACTCAGTGATTGACGTCAGCGCGAGGGCATCGTGAAATATCTTATCAATCCAGCTGTAGCCCTGATGAACCGGCTACCTATGGTCTACAAATTCAGTCTCATCAGCATACTGTTTCTGGGGCCAATCCTTGTTCTCTCCTGGCTGGTAATCTCTGGCCTGAATCAGTCGGTACAAACCATGACCCGGGGTATCGAAGGCCTCGGAGAGCTTCAAAAGGTCGAACAGTTATTCATTGCCTCTGTAAACTACCGCGACTACCAGGCACCGGGGTTACTTAAAGATGAGCCCGTGTTGCTGGACAAGGCTGGCAAGGCTCGGGAGCAGATAGAGCAACTGCTGGCCGACCTGGCTCAACCCCGCCGGTCCTTCGATAACTCCGGTTCCTGGCAGGCGCAGGTTGAGGCACTTCGTCAGGACTGGAACGCACTTGTGGGCGATGACAATTATCAGGGCAGTATTGACCCGCAATTCGAGCTGTATCAGAAGTTTGTCCAGAAAGCCCGGGCATTACTGCCGGCCACCATTGAAATGTCCGGCCTGGGTCAAGATGCCTCTCGGGAGAATCTGCTGTTGTTGGGGCTGGTGCGCTCAACGCTTCCCGAAGCCCGCTCTGAAATTGGTCAGGCCCGTGCGTTTGGTATTTACGCCCTGGTGGAAGGGCAGGTGGGCTACAACCTCAGTGAAACCCTCAATGATATTTACGATCAGTTGACCAACCGCGGAGCGCTGCTATCACCGGCGCTGTCCCGGGTAAGCGAGGCCTCTCCCGAACTTCAGCAGCAGGCGGGCGCCGCGCTTTCCGACGTTGAGCAAAGCCTGGACCGGGTTCGCGACAAGCTGGATACCCATATCATTATGCCGATGCGTCTGGAAATGCCCTGGCAGGACTTTGACGGTCTGGTGTCGGCACAGGGTGATCATTTTGACGCTCTGAGTGCCGGGATTTTCAACGTAGTTGAGGACAATCTGGTTGTCCGTCTTGAAAGCCAGACTCGTCAGCGCACTTTAATCCTGGTGGTACTGATTGCCGTGCTTGTACTGGTGGTCTACCTGTATGTCGGGTTTTTCATGTCGGTGCGGGTAGCGATCAACCGCTTTAGCCTGGCGGCTCAAAGCGTGGCGGCGGGTGATATGACCACCCGGATTGAGCTCGATAACCGGGACGAGCTGGGAGAGCTGACGGATGAGTTCAATAACATGACCGGCCGCATTGCCGAGCTGATTCAGTCAGTCAGCCAGACTACTGCTGAGGTGGATCGGCAGGCGGTTTGGGTGAACGATACCGCCTCTGCCAACAGCGAGGCGGCGGAGACGCAACGGAGCGAAACCGGTCAGATCCGTGAGGCCATGGGGCAAATGGTCACCGCGGTGGGCGAGGTAACCGAGAGTGCCCATCGGGTGGCTGACAGCGCTGGTAGAGCGGAGCGGGATACCGAAACCGGGCGCGAGGTGGTTTCAACCACGGTGGCGGCCATCCACCGGCTGGATTCGGAAATCTCCGGCGCGGTGGATGTGATTCGCCGGGTCAGTGCGGACAGCGATAATATCAGCCAGGTATTGGTGGAAATCAAGGCCATTGCCGAACAGACCAACTTGCTGGCCTTGAACGCGGCGATTGAGGCGGCCCGGGCCGGGGAACATGGGCGCGGCTTCGCGGTGGTTGCCGATGAGGTTCGATCATTGTCGCAGCGCACCCACAAGTCGACGGAAGACATCGAGGGCATGATTTCCCGGCTGCAAGGTGGCGTAAATGACGCGGTGGCGGCCATGACCCGTAGCCACGAGGCGACCGAGCAAACGGTGCATAAGTCTGGCGATGTAAGCCAGGCGCTGGACCGGATTGCGGTGGGTATTTCCGAAATTGTCGACATGAGTCATCAGATCGCTCAGGCCGCAGAGGAACAATCGGCGGTGGCGGGCAATGTGAACAGCAATGTCGCTCGAATCGGTGAGTTGGGCGACAGCACGGCGGACAACGCGGACGAAACGCTGGGTTCGTCCCGTCGTATGTCGGAATTAACGGCGAACCTTCAGCGCCTGGTGGAAGCCTTCAAGGTCTGAAGCGGGGCAGGCGAGTGAAATCCGGCCCTCAGAGGCCGGATTTTTTCTGTTCCCAGAGGATTTCCTGAGCGCCGTTCCGGCGGGCCAGAACCCGGGCGACCACAAACAACAGGTCGGACAACCGGTTCAGGTAGTGTCGTGAGGCGGTGTTGATGGAATCCTCGTGGCCCAGCGCCACCACCACTCGCTCTGCGCGCCGGCAGACTGCCCGGGCCATATGGCACTGGGCCGCCGCGGGGGAACCGCCGGGAAGTATGAAGTTCTTCAAGGGTGGAATGCCTTCGTTGTAATGATCCAGCGTTTCCTCCAGCCAGTTGCTGTGGTCCTCTCCAATCACTTTGCTGCCAGGAATGGCAAACTCCCCACCCAGATCAAACAGGTGATGCTGAATGCGGCGGAAAACGCCGATCAGGGCATCGTCAGCGGGCAGTGTTTCGATCAATACTCCGATATGGCAGTTCAGCTCGTCGGCGGTGCCCATGGCTTCTACGCGTTGAGCATTCTTGGCTATCCGGTTGCCATCGGCCAGGCCGGTGGAGCCGTCGTCGCCGGTGCGGGTGTAGATTTTTGACAGGCGATTGCCCATGGCTAAAGCTCCGTTTGATTAGAGTTGTGAATTCAGTAGTTGTACCCGTTCCGTGAGCATTTGGTTCACCGGGGTAGCCATTCCATGCTGTTGGCCAAGGCGCACCAGATAACCATTGATGAAGCGGATCTCGGTGATTTTGCCAGCCAAGACGTCCGCACGCATGGAAGACGTGTTGGTCGCGGTTTTCCGGGCGACGGCCTCAATTTTCTCGCGCAGTGCCTCCGGTGATTGTTCCGGTTGGCCGTCTGCTTTCATCAGGGCGCTGATTTCCCGGCACAGCGGATCGATCCATTGCTGATAGAAAGTCTGTGCCAGAATGTCTCCGTTCGGGCAGTTCAGAATGGCGGTAAAGGCATTGATGCCGGCATTGACCACCAGTTTTTGCCAAAGCCTGTGCAGAATATCCCGTTCGGTATGAATGATCAGGCCACTTTCTGCCAGCTGCTGAACAACGCCGGCAACCCGGCATTCTGCGATGCTGGTCAAGGCGCCGATCCAGCTTTCGCCTGACCCGGCGTGAATCGTAACATCCGGCGCAGGGCGGTTGGCGCCTTCAGTGGTGGAGGCGGCCAGGATGGGGGAATCAGGCCAGCGTTCGGCCACTTGTTGCTGGCTGCCCAGGCCGTTCTGGAACAACACAATGGGCGTGTCTGTCGGCACTGATAGACGAGGTAGCGTGGATTCCAGGGCGGCCAGAGTGTCGCCGGCCTTGGTGGTGACCAACAGCAGGTTGATGGGCTGGCCAGGTTCCAGCCAGGGCACTTCGATGGCTTGTTCCGGGCCATCAATTGGCCGGAAACGGTAATGCAGGGAAGGTGGTGTTCGCTCCGGGCGAGGTACAAACGCTACCTGCCCGGCAGGTAGCGTTGCGGCCCAGAGCCGGCCCAGAGAGCCGGCTCCCAGAATGGCAATCATGCCTTACATGGCCTCGATATCAGCCCGTTGGCTGTTCAGGCGCTGCAGGCTGCTCTGGGCGTCTTTCAGCTTTCCTTTCTCTTTCTCGACCACTTCGGCCGGCGCTTTGGCGGTGAACTTTTCATTGTTCAGCTTGCCTTCCACGCGACTGATTTCCTTGTTCAGGCGGTCCAGTTCCTTGTCCAGGCGCTTGAGCTCGGCGTCTTTGTCGATCAGGCCGGCCATCGGCACCAGTACTTCCATCTCGCCGACCAGTTGGGTGGCGCTCATGGGCGCCTTGTCGCCTTCAAACCACTCCAGTTTCTCCAGCTTGGCCAGGGAAATCAGGAAGGTGCGGTTGTCGTCCATGCGGCGCTGGTCTTCAGCGCTGGTGCCCTTGAGCAGCACAGGAATCTGTTTGGCCGGGGAGATGTTCATTTCACCGCGGATGTTGCGCACGGCAACGATCACGCCTTTGAGCCATTCGATATCGGCGGCTACGGCGGCGTCCTGCTTGCTTTCGTCCGGCTGTGGGAACGGCTGCAGCATGATGCTGTCGCCTTCCTTGCCAGCCAGCGGCGCGATCCGCTGCCAGATTTCCTCGGTGATAAACGGCATCATCGGGTGCGCCAGGCGCAGAACGGCTTCCAGCACCCGCACCAGAGTGCGGCGAGTGCCTCGCTTGGCTTCAGCGCTGGCGTTGTCGTCGTTCAGGGCCGGCTTGGACAGTTCCAGGTACCAGTCGCAGTATTCGTTCCAGATGAACTCGTACAGGGCGTAGGCGGCCAGGTCGAAGCGGTACTGTTCCAGGTGGCGGATCACGTCCTGTTCGCAGTTCTGCAGTTCACTGATGATCCAGCGGTCGGCCAGGGACAGTTCCACGGGCTCGTCTTTGACGCCACAGTCTTCGCCTTCGGTGTTCATCAGCACGTAGCGGGCGGCATTCCACAACTTGTTGCAGAAGTTGCGGTACCCTTCCAGGCGCTTCATGTCCCAGTTAATGTCACGGCCGGTAGTGGCCATGGCAGCCAGGGTAAAGCGCAGGGCGTCGGTGCCGTGGGCGGTGATGCCTTCCGGGAATTCTTTCTGGGTGCGCTTGCCGATTTTCTCGGCGAGCCTGGGTTGCATCAGGTTGCCGGTACGTTTTTCCAGCAGGTCGTCCAGGCTGATGCCGTCGATCATGTCCAGCGGGTCGATCACGTTGCCCTTGGACTTGGACATCTTGTCGCCATGCTCGTCGCGGATCAGGCCGGTCACGTACACGGTGTGGAAGGGCACCTGCGGGGTGCCGTCTTCGTTTTCCATGAAGTGCATGGTCATCATGATCATCCGGGCAACCCAGAAGAAGATGATGTCGAAGCCGGTGACCAGCACATCGGTGGGGTGGAAGGTCTTCAGGCGTTCGGTGATTTCCGGCCAGCCCAGGGTGCCGAAGGTCCACAGGGCGGAGCTGAACCAGGTGTCCAGCACGTCTTCGTCCTGGTTCAGCTCGATGTCTGCGCTCAGGTTGTGTTTTTCACGCACTTCGGCTTCGCTGCGGCCCACGTAGATGTTGCCTTCGGCGTCGTACCAGGCTGGAATCCGGTGGCCCCACCAGAGCTGGCGGGAGATGCACCAGTCCTGGATGTCGCGCATCCAGGCGAAGTACATGTTCTCGTACTGTTTGGGCACGAACTGGATGCGGCCGTCTTCCACGGCTTCGATAGCAGGTTTGGCCAGGGTCTTGGCGTCGGCGAACCACTGGTCTGTGAGCATGGGCTCGATGATCAGCCCAGAGCGGTCGCCACGGGGCACGTTCAGTACGTGGTCTTCCACCTGATGCACCAGGCCTTCGGCTTCCATGTCGGCGACGATCTGTTTGCGCGCGTCTTCGCGGGTCAGGCCGGCGTAGGCGGCGGGCATGGTGCCGTCGATGTCGGTGTTTTCGGTGCCGTCGGCGTTGAACACTTCGGCTACGGCCCGGATGTTGGCGTCCTGGGTCATGACGTTGATCATGGTCAGGTTGTTGCGTTTACCAACGGCGTAGTCGTTGAAGTCGTGGGCCGGGGTGATCTTCACACAGCCGGAGCCTTTCTCCGGGTCGGCGTGGTGGTCGGCGACAATTTCGATCTTGCGGCTAACCAGCGGCAGCATCACGTGTTTGCCAATCAGGTGTTGGTAACGTTCGTCGTCCGGGTGAACGGCCACGGCGGTGTCGCCGAGCATGGTTTCCGGGCGGGTGGTGGCGACCACCAGGTAATCCTTGCCGTCCTGAGTTTTTGCGCCGTCAGCCAGCGGGTAGCGCAGGTGCCAGAAAAAGCCCTTTTCTTCCTTGTTTTCCACTTCCAGGTCGGAAATGGCGGTATGCAGTTTCGGATCCCAGTTGACCAGCCGTTTGCCACGGTACACCAGGTCGTCTTCGTACAGGCGGATGAACACTTCCTGCACGGCTTTGTAGAAGCCATCGTCCATGGTGAAGCGTTCGTTGCTCCAGTCCACGGAGTTGCCCAGGCGACGCATCTGGCGGGTGATGGTGCCGCCGGAGTGTTCTTTCCAGTCGTAGATGCGTTTAACGAATTCTTCACGGCCCAGGTCGTGGCGGGTTTTGTCTTCTTCGGCGGCCAGTTTACGCTCAACCACCATCTGGGTGGCGATGCCGGCGTGGTCGGTGCCGACGGTCCACAATGCGTTGCGGCCCTGCATGCGCTTGTAGCGGGTGAGGGTGTCCATGATGGTGTGCTGGAAAGCATGGCCCATGTGCAGGCTGCCGGTCACATTGGGCGGCGGGATGGCAATGCTGTAGGACTCACCTTCGCCGCTGGGGCGGAAGTAACCTTTGGCTTCCCAGTTTTCGTACCACTGGCGCTCGATGTTTTCTGGCTGGTAGGTTTTTTCCATGGGTTTCTGCAGTGACCGTTGGTTGATTCACAAGGGGAAAATTTGAGGCCGCCGATTATACATGCTCGCTTTGGTTGCGGCGAACTGTGGGCTCACCGCCGCCGCATATCATGAACTCTGGCTTCAATCCCCATTGTCCGCAGCTGTTTGTAATGCCCTCTAGCCTGGTTCAGCACCTCCGGGTCATTATGGGCCACCAGCGCCAGGCGGCTGAATTGATCGGCGTTGGCCGGCAGCGTGGCGGAGAGCACAACCACCGTATCCCAGTCCGTGGCGACGGGTGGGTACAGCAGGATGCCGACGGGTTCTTCGCAGGGTGTGGCGAAATCCTCGGCAATGCTGTGGGGGATGAACGCATCCGGGGTGAAGTTCCACAGTAGCTCGTCCAGTTCCTCGGCGTGTTCGCGGGTGTCGCAGAGGATGCACACGCGGTCGCCTTGCTGCCAGGCTTTGTCCACGAGTTTGGCGGCGTGGAGGTTGCGGGCTTCAGGTGTGTTCTGGGCGAGGATGTGGAACCAGTAACGCTGGTTCTTTTCGTCCCGGCCGGAGGGGCCGGCAGTCTGGCTGCCGGGCTCCGGTTGGGTGTTGGGGTCAGCCTGCATGGGACATCAGGTAGTCGACCAGCAGGGGCACCGGGCGTCCGGTAGCGCCTTTGGCTTTGCCGGAGTTCCAGGCGGTGCCGGCGATGTCCAGGTGGGCCCAGCGGTAGTCTTTGGCGAAGCGGCTCAGGAAGCAGGCAGCGGTTATGGTGCCGGCCGGGCGGCCGCCGATGTTCTGCATGTCGGCGAAATTGCTGTCCAGCTGGCTCTGGTATTCTTCCCACAACGGCAGGCGCCAGGCGCGGTCGCCGGTGCGTTCGCCGGCGGCGAGCAGTTCGTTGGCCAGATCGTCGTTATTGGACAGCAGGCCGGTGGCCTGGTTGCCCAGGGCGATGATGCAGGCACCGGTAAGGGTGGCCATGTCGACGACGGCTTCCGGGTCGAATTTTTTCACGTAGGTGAGGGCGTCGCACAATACCAGGCGGCCTTCGGCGTCGGTGTTGAGGATTTCGACGGTCTGGCCGGAGAGTGTGGTAATGATGTCGCCCGGGCGGCAGGCATTGCCATCCGGCATGTTCTCGGCAGCGGCGATAACGGCGACGACGTTGATTTTTGGCTTGGTCTCGGCCAGAACTTTCATGGTGCCGAATACGGTGGCGGAACCGCCCATGTCGTATTTCATTTCGTCCATGCCTTCGCCGGGCTTGAGGCTGATGCCGCCGCTGTCGAAGGTGATGCCTTTACCCACCAGTACGTAGGGTTTGTCTTTGGCTTTGCCGCCCCGGTATTCCATGACGATCAGGCGTGGGGGCTGTTTGGAACCTTTGCCGACAGCCAGAATGGTGTTCATGCCCAGCTTTTCCATCTGCTTTTCATCAAGCACTTCGGTCTTGAGGCTGTCGTAGTCTTTGGCCATTTTCTTGGCCTGATCTGCCAGCCATACCGGGTGGCAGATGTTGGGCGGGGTGTTGCCCAGATCACGGGTGAAGTTCATACCACGGCCAGTGGCCAAGCCCAGGTGCAGGGCGTCTTTCAGTACTTTGGTGGCCGCTGAAGCATGCACGACAATTTTATTCAGTTTGCTGGCGGCAGGCTTGTCGCTTTTGTATTCGTTGAAGGTATACAGCTGTTCTTCCAGAACCTGGCCAATCAGTTTCAAGCGGGCCTGTTCGGAGCTGACGGCTTCTTCGCCCTGGATGGTGGTGTCTGTCAGGCTGATCAGGGCCGTTTTCGACGGGCCGTCTTTCAGGTTGGTGGCCATGGCTGCCAGGGCCTTGCGGTAGCTGGCAGAGGTGCGGTCTTCATCTTTGCCGGTACCGACCACAATCAGGCGTGGCCAGGGTTGTTCGCTCAGGGGCAGAGTGGCCACCGAGGCGTTCTTGCCGGACAGATCGCCTGTTTTCTGGAATTGCCCGATCAGCCCGCCCAGCGCTTCGTCTGCTGCTTTGGTGGATTCCGGCCAGCTGCCTTTTTCGGGCAGGCCCACAACCAGGCAATCGGCTTTGGTTGTGGTAATGGCTTTACTGCTCAGACTGAAGTTCATGGCAACTCCTTTTCTAGACTATGATTCGTCGCCGGATTTGGCGTTCCGCACTAAACAACAAGCATCGGGGTAATGACGCGATTTATCAAGCGTTGGCGCTTTATCGTTACCATCGCTTTACGGTATTGGTCCGGTGCTGTCATTCATTGGCAAGGTTACATAGAATACGCGCTGTCCCGTGAATCCTCCATTTTTCGCCTGGGTACGGCCAGAGAGGCTGCTTTGACTATCGTTTTCCGTTACCTCAATCGCCAGATTATGGTCAGCATGCTTGCTGTTTCCAGCATTCTTTTGCTGGTGTTTATGAGTGGCCGTTTTCTCAAGTATCTGGCTGAGGCCGCTGAGGGCGAGCTTGCGGGGGATGTATTGTTTGCCATCATGGCCTATCGATTCCCTGGTTTTCTGGAGCTGATATTGCCCCTGGGGCTTTTCATCGGCATCTTGCTGGCATACGGGCGCATGTATCTGGAAAGCGAGATGACGGTCCTGTCCGCCTGTGGCGTGAGTGACAGTCAGCTTTTGGGTAAGACACTGATTGGCGCTCTGCCGGTGATGCTTGTGGTCGCGGCCATGAGCCTGTTTATTTCTCCCTGGGGCATGGGCCAGGTTGAAAAGATTTTTAACGAGCAGAAAAAGGCAACGGAGTTCGAGATGCTGGCGCCGGGCCGTTTCCAGGACTTCACGTCTGGTAGCCGGGTGACCTACACCGAGGGATTGAGCGATGACAAACGCGAGCTGCAGGGCGTGTTCATTGCGGAATACGCCCGTGATGGTCAGGGCGTTACGCTGATTACCGCTGAATCGGGCTCTCAACTGATTGATGAGGAAACGGGAAGCCGTTTCCTGATTCTGGAAGATGGCGGTCGCTTTCAGGGCACGCCGGGCGAGCTTGACTATAACGTCACCCGGTTCGGTGCTTACGGCCTGAAAATCCAGAGTGGTGAAGCCGGCGACAAGGATCTTGAAGAGGGCGTGAGCACTCTGGATCTCTGGCATTCCGAAGATCCCGAAGACCGCGCATTGCTGCATTGGCGCATTTCGCTGCCGTTGATTGTGCCGATTGTCACTCTGCTGGCGGTGAGGCTGAGCCGGGTAAATCCCCGGCAGGGGCGTTTCTTCCATCTATTGCCTGCCATGCTGGTGTACATCACGTACCTGGGGCTCTTAATTGTGGCGCGCGATGCCCTGTCAGAGGAAAAAGTACCGGAGTGGATTGGCATGCTGTGGGTGCATGCGCTGTTCCTTGCGCTCGGCTTATGGCTTCAGCTTGGCCCCGCCTGGTTGTACCGGCGTCGGCTGGAAAAGGAGGGGCGTGCGCATGCATAAGATTGACGGATACGTAATGCGCACCGTCGGCGGTGCCATTTTTCTGGTAATGATTGTGGTGCTGTCGCTGGACCTGATCTTTGCCTTTATTGCCGAGCTGGAAGATACCCGTAACGACTACCAGACCCTGCAGGCGCTCTGGTATGTCGCCCTGACGTTACCCCGGCGCATTTATGACTATCTGCCACTGGGCGCCTTTATGGGCTGCCTGGTGGGACTTGGCTCCATGGCCAGCTCGTCAGAATTGACCGTCATCCGGGCGGCCGGAGTGTCACTCAAGCGCATTGTCTGGTCGGCCATGAAGCCGGCCCTGGTGGTGGTTCTGTTGGGCGTGGGTATTGGTGAATATATAGCGCCCACCACCGAACGTATTGCCCAGAGTGATAAGGCGGTCGCCTTGGGCGCCGGGGGCAATGTGGCCGAGGCACACGGTGTCTGGCATAGGGAAGGCAACACCTTTATGCATCTGAACGCCGTGCAGCCCAACGGGGTTCTTCACGGCGTATCGTTGTTCGAATTCGATGATGAACGCCAGTTACAGGAATCCAGCTTTGCCAGGCGGGCCATTTACCAGGGCGACTACTGGTTGCTCGAGAACGTCACTACCACCCGCATTGAAGAAGAGCGCACGGTTCGCGAACGCAGTTCTTCTGTCCGTTGGGAAACCGGCTTGTCGCCGAGCGTGCTGAGCGTACTGATTGTAAGCCCGGAAGACCTGTCGATGTCCGGGCTGTACACCTATGCCGCTTACCTGGGTGATCAGGGGTTGAGTGCCGCGAGATACTGGCTGGCGTTCTGGAAAAAAGCGCTGATGCCTCTGGGTACTGCGGTCATGGTACTGGTGGCCATCTCTTTCGTTTTCGGGCCGCTGCGGTCGGTGACCATGGGGTTCCGGGTGTTTACGGGGCTGTTGGTGGGGCTGGCGTTCAAGTACATGCAGGATCTGCTCGGGCCCATGAGCATGGTGTATGGCTTTAACCCGATGTTTGCGGTATTGGCACCGATTGTAGTGAATGCGGCGGTGGGCGCGGTGCTGATGCGCCGGGCCGGGTGAACCGGCCCGGATCGCTGGGTTACGGATTCTTTTGCGGCTTTGGTACCTGGACAACCACGCTGCCGGATGTACGATCCGTCAGCGACAGGCCGTTGACCGGATAAAACACGGCGATAATCGCCGGTACGGTGAGCAGCAGGGTCAGGGCGCCGAGATAGTAGGTGCCGAGGATGGTCAGGAAGACCACCACAGCCGCCGTGATGTACCGGATCAGCGCTTGAGTCCAGTTCACCGAGGTGCCGTCCAGATTCTCGATGCGCACCCGCCAGACCTGCATGCCCAATGTCTGCCCGACACGGGTCCAGAAGTAGGCAAAGAACAGGTAAAGCACAAGGACCAATACAAAGGTGAGCCCGGGGTCGCCGGACAACTCACCGGCTTCGGCCAGCTGTTCGTATTTGTCCCAGCCTGTTATCCAGCCCGCGACCATGGTGTATCCCCAGGTAGCAACCAGTAGTACAGCAATGCTGATCAGGCCATCGTAGATAATAGCCAGGGCACGCTTGAGAGCGGTTGCTGGCGGTAGCAGTTCCTCGGCGTCATGAAAGCGTCGGGGCATGGAATCTCCTGTGAGGTTTCACGTTTTTCCTGTTCACGGCGTGTGCTAGAGTAGCGGATTTGCGCACGCATGTAAGTATTCATGTTCAATTGCAGATCCGGCGGCCGTTTCGCCGGGTTTCTGAGAGGGTATCAAAGGGTTATGAAAACCGCTGAGTTGCGACAGGCTTTTCTAGAGTATTTCCGACAGCACGGCCACACCATTGTTCCCAGCAGTTCACTGGTGCCGGCTGATGATCCCACATTGCTGTTTACCAATGCCGGGATGAACCAGTTCAAAGACCTGTTTCTGGGTCGGGAAGAGCGCGACTATACCCGGGCGACCACCACCCAGAAATGTGTGCGCGCCGGCGGCAAACATAATGACCTGGAAAACGTGGGTTATACCGCACGCCACCATACCTTTTTCGAAATGCTGGGCAACTTCAGTTTTGGCGATTACTTCAAGCGCGAAGCTATCAATTACGCCTGGACATTCCTGACCGATGAGCAGTGGCTGAACCTGCCGAAAGAAAAGCTTTGGATCACGGTTTACGCCGAAGACGACGAAGCCTTTGATATCTGGAACAAGGAAATCGGTGTTCCCGCGGAGCGCATTATTCGCATTGGCGACAACAAGGGCGCCCGCTATGCCTCTGACAACTTCTGGCAGATGGGCGACACCGGCCCTTGTGGCCCCTGTTCCGAAATTTTCTACGACCATGGTCCGGAAGTGGCCGGTGGCCCTCCCGGCAGCCCGGAAGAAGACGGCGACCGCTACATCGAAATCTGGAACGTGGTGTTCATGCAGTACAACCGTACTGCCGATGGCGAAATGCTCAACCTGCCCAAACCCTCTGTTGATACTGGTATGGGCCTGGAGCGCATTACCGCTGTACTGCAGGGCGTGCACAGCAATTACGAGATTGATCTGTTCCAGGATCTGCTGAAAGCGGCGTCTGACATTCTGGGTGGCGTTGATACTACCGAAGCCTCCCTGCGCGTGGTGGCCGATCACATCCGTTCCTGTGCCTTCCTGATTTCCGACGGTGTTATGCCGTCGAACGAAGGCCGGGGCTTTGTGCTGCGCCGGATCATTCGCCGCGCGGCCCGTCATGGCAACAAGCTGGGCGCCACCCAGCCGTTTTTCTACAAGCTCACCGGCGCATTGGTTGAGTTGATGGGCGACGCCTTCCCGCAGCTGGTCAGCAGCCGCAAGCAGATTGAAAAAGTTCTGCAGCAGGAAGAAGAGCAGTTCGCCAAGACCCTGGACAAAGGCCTGCGCTTGCTGGAACAGGACATCGCCGAGCTGAAAGGCAACGAAATTCCGGGCGAAACGGTATTCGCTTTGTACGACACCTACGGCTTCCCGGTGGACCTGACCAACGATATCGCCCGTGAACGCGGCCTCAGCCTGGATTACGACGGCTATGAAAAGGCCATGGAAGCTCAGCGCGCCCGTGCCCGTGCCGCCAGCAAATTCGGCATCGATTACAACGCAGCCGGTATCTCCATTGATGGCACCACCGAATTCACCGGTTATGACCACATTGACGGCCAGGGGCGTATTCGGACCGTGTTGGTGGACGGCGAAGAACGTAATGCCGAAGCCGGTGATGAGTGTGTGGTCGTGCTTGAGCGCACACCCTTCTATGCGGAGTCCGGCGGGCAGGTCGGCGACACCGGTCTGCTGACCTGGAGCGGTGGCCGTTTCAAGGTAACCGACACCCAGAAAGAAGGTGACAACCATCTGCACGTGGGTACCCTCATTGAGGGCGAATTGCTGCCCGGCCTGGAAGTGGACGCCCGGATTGATCACGCCCGCCGTGAGCGCATCAAGCGCAACCACTCGGCGACCCACCTGTTGCATGCCGCATTGCGTAAGGTCCTGGGTGAGCATGTTAGCCAGAAAGGGTCTCTTGTAGACCCGGACAAGCTGCGTTTTGACTTTTCACACTTCGAAGCGGTCACCGCCGACGAGCTGAAAGAAATCGAGCGCCAGGTAAACGAACAGATTCTGCAAAATACCCCGGTCGACATCGACGTGACTGACATGGAAACCGCCCAGCAAAAGGGCGCCATGGCGCTGTTCGGTGAAAAATACGGCGATGAGGTACGCGTGCTCAGCATGGGCTCCGATCGTTATTCGGTTGAATTGTGTGGTGGTACCCACGTAAGCCGTACCGGTGACATCGGTCTGTTCCGCATCACTTCCGAGAGTGGCATTTCCTCCGGCGTTCGCCGTATTGAAGCAGTCACTGGGTTTGGTGCGCTGGAATGGCTGAACGACACTGAAAACACCCTGCGCGAAACCGCGAAACTGGTGAAAGCCACCCGCGATACCGTGGTTGAGAAAGTTCAGCAAACGCTGGATCGCAACCGTCAGCTGGAAAAGGAAGTGGACGCCATTAAGGCCAAACTCGCCAGCTCTGCCGGTAATGATCTTGCCAGCTCCGCGGTGGATGTGGCTGGCCTGAAGGTAGTGGCTGCCGAGATGGAGGGGGCTGATCGCAAGGCCCTGATGGAAACCGCCGACCAGCTTAAAAACAAGTTGGGCGAAGGTGTTGTGGTGCTGGCCACGGTTGATGGCGACAAGGTTGTACTGGTTGCCGGTGTCACCAAATCAGCCACCAGCCGTATTAAGGCCGGTGATCTGATGAAACACCTGGCTGCCGAAGTGGATGGCAAAGGCGGTGGCCGGCCGGATATGGCTCAGGGCGGCGGTAACGATCCGTCAAAACTGGCCGATGCCCTTGCCGGTGTGCCTGCCTGGGTTGAGAAGAACGTCGGGTAAATAACTACTTTTCGGAGGCCGGAAAAAGCATGGCTCTGCTGGTTCAGAAGTTTGGAGGTACATCCGTCGGCACGACCGAACGGATTGAGGCGGTTGCCGAGAGAGTATCGCGGTTCCGCAGTGAAGGGCATGATGTGGTTGTTGTGGTCTCCGCCATGAGTGGCGAAACCAACCGACTGATTGGCCTGGCCAACGACATCATGGAAGAGCCTGTGCCACGGGAGATGGACGTACTGGTTTCCACCGGCGAGCAGGTGACCATTGCGCTGTTATCCATGGCCTTGCAGAAACGCGGCTGTGACGCGCGTTCCTACACTGGCAGTCAGGTGCGGATTCTGACAGACAGCAGTCACACGAAGGCGCGGATTAAAGAGATCGACGAGCATCGCATGCGCGAAGATCTTGATGCCGGGCGAGTGGTTGTGGTGGCCGGGTTCCAGGGCATTGACCAGAGCGGCAACATCACCACGCTTGGCCGGGGTGGTTCTGATACCACGGCGGTAGCTCTGGCAGCGGCCCTGAAGGCCGACGAATGTCAGATCTATACCGACGTGGACGGCGTTTACACCACAGATCCACGGGTGGTGGACAGCGCCCGCCGTCTGGAGCGGATCACGTTTGAAGAAATGCTCGAGATGGCCAGCCTCGGCTCGAAGGTGTTGCAGATCCGGGCAGTAGAGTTTGCAGGTAAATACAACGTTCCATTAAGGGTGCTTTCCAGCTTTCAGGAAGGCGAGGGTACCCTGATTACTTTTGAGGATGAGACCGCCATGGAACAACCGGTTGTTTCCGGCATTGCTTTCAATCGTGATGAAGCCAAGCTGACCATCTCCGGCGTGCCGGATACCCCGGGCAGCGCGCTTCGTATTCTCAAGCCGGTCAGCGATGCCAACATAGAAGTGGACATGATTGTTCAGAACGTGGGTGAAGACAACAAAACGGCTTTCACCTTCACCGTTCATCGCAACGACTTCAAGCGTGCGCAGGACGTTCTGCGCGGCACCAGTGCCGAGATCGGCGCCGGCGAAGTGGGCGGTGACACCAAGATCGCGAAAGTGAGTATTGTCGGTGTTGGCATGCGTTCACACGCGGGTGTTGCCACCCGGATGTTCGAAGCTCTGGCTAACGAGGGTATCAACATCCAGATGATTTCTACCTCTGAGATCAAAGTTTCTGTAGTGATCGATGAGAAGTATCTGGAGCTGGCCGTTCGAGCCCTGCACAGCGCATTTGAACTGGAGAATGCCGGGGCTCAGGAGCAGGCCTGAGGCTGGAGCGCCGGGAACAGGCATAATAATCCTTATTGTTAAATCCTATGGATTATTCTGACTATATAAGTATTATTGCGCCTTCAGTGTGATCAGTGATCTGATTATAAATAGCACAAGTAAATATAGATGCTGTCGGAACAGGTAGCTTCGGATAGGGAGAAAGGGATATGTTGATTTTGACTCGCCGTGTTGGCGAAACTCTGATGATCGGTGACGAGATTACCGTTACCGTTCTGGGTGTAAAAGGTAACCAGGTTCGCATTGGTGTAAACGCCCCAAAAGATGTGGCTGTTCACCGCGAAGAAATTTACCAGCGAATTCAGTCCGAAAAAGGCAGTGAAGAGCCAGAACCGGGCAATTACTGATCGATTGAAATCCGCTCCAGGGCAACCGGAGCGGATTTTTTGTTTTCAAAGGAAAAACGGCCACAAAAATATTGTGTCAACCCTATGAAAACAGAAATATTGTGGTAGTATACGCCCCGTTCTCAAGGAGAGGTGGGTGAGTGGCTGAAACCAGTTCCCTGCTAAGGAACCGTACGAGCAATCGTACCGAGGGTTCGAATCCCTCCCTCTCCGCCATTTTCCTTTCAGGAAATAGAGAGCCGGTTGAAGTGGCATTCAACCATTGCGGATGAAGTATTGCGCGGCTGTAGCTCAGCTGGATAGAGTACCTGGCTACGAACCAGGCGGTCGGAGGTTCGAATCCTCCCAGCCGCGCCACTTTCACCCCAAACAGTTTTTAAGCGGCTGTAGCTCAGCTGGATAGAGTACCTGGCTACGAACCAGGCGGTCGGAGGTTCGAATCCTCCCAGCCGCGCCATATCAAACAAAGAAGCCTCGCCTTGTGCGGGGCTTTTTTGTTTGCAGATCTCGGAGTTCGAAAGGGTTCGACCGAAGCCCGCAATGCGGGCTGAGGAACGCCGTCACGAGTGACGGCGACCCCGAAGGGGTGAGGGCCAAAGGCCCGAATAATCCTCCCTCTAGCTCCATTGGCACTAAGTCCCCCTTCAGGGAGGGCGCTTGTTATCCGTTCTAACTACCTTGAACGCTTCCCAGAAAAAAACCCGCACAAGGCGGGGTTCCAGAGTTTGATGATTTCCGGGCTCTATCGCCGGGCAGTACGAAAGCACAAAAGCGGCGGCAGCAGCGCCACAAAAACCCCCGCGCCCGCTCCCAGTCCGATAAGCACCAGAGCCGTATAATCCAGCCAACCTGCCAGCTGCGAGTGGCTTGCGCCGGTAATCCAGGGTGCCAGAGACGGCGCCCCGATAAAGGCAATCACCCCTGCAACAGTGCCAATTTTCCGGGCACCGCGCCAATCCAGCGGTCCTTTGCGGTGCCGTGCAAAGGCGCCAATCACCAGCACCAGTTCCACAACAACAGCGAGTACGATAAGAGGGAGGAAAGGGCGAACCACTTCCAGCAGAACAGATAAAACGCCAAACAGTGAAAAAACCATATCGATAGCCTCCTTAGACTCGGCCTCTGAGCATGGCCAGGTAGGCGGCCTGCAGCATTGTTTCCTTCAAAACCCAGGGTACCCAGTGTTCTTCATAGGGGTTGATGAAGTTGAAAGACGGTGTCATTTTCAGGTCGTAATCGAATTCCACCAGGATGGCTTTGCCTTCCTCGGTAATCAGCGGGCAGGAGGTATAGCCATCATAGCTGCGGGTCATTTCCGTGTTCTGGATAATGGCCAACAGGTTTTCCACGGCAACAGGCACCTGGGCTTTAACACTGGCGGCAGTTTTGCCAATGGGTGTGCCGACCACGTCGCCAACGCCGAACACGTTTGGATAGCGGCGATGCTTCAGGGTGTGTTTGTCGACCTCTAGCCAGCCTACAAAGTGGCCGTTCTGCCAGGCCAGTTCACTGTTCCTTACTGGCTCTGGCGCCGTCATCGGAGGCACGACATGAATGAAATCGTAGTTTTCTCTGATTGGCCCGTTCGGGGTGTTGAATGTCGCTATTCGCTGGCCAGGTTCTATGGCAGAAAGGGTGTGGTTGTTGCGGATGGAAATGTCGCGGTCGGGCATGTGCCTGTACAGGAAGTCATTCATGTCAGGCTGAGAGAAAAGGTTGCCCTGGCCTGAAATATAATGCACTTCTGTTTTGTGCCTGGCGCCGGCTTCACGTAAACGGTGCTCTGTCAGCAAGGCTATTTTCAGTGGTGCGCCGGCACACTTGATGTCGGTTGCTGGCCGGGTCATCAAGGCCTTGCCGCCATTTTCAACCAGTTCGTCGATAGCCCTCGCGGTGCCCAGACCATTTTTCGGGTTGTCGTACACGCAGCCAATGCCGTTCTGGCCGATCAGTTCCGGGCTCATGCCTTCAATCAGGTCATACCGAATCTCCAGACCGGTGGAAACCATTAGATAGTCATAGCTGATCTGTTCGCCGCCGGCTGTGGTAAGCCGGTTATTGTCCGGATCAAAAGCGGTAACACTGTCTTTGATCCAGTTCACCGAACGGGGCAAATAACGGGCGTTCGCATCGATGACTTTCTCTGCGGAGCGCCAGATGCCAGTAGCAATCAGGGTTAAGCCGGGCTGGTAATAATGAGCTTCCCGGGTGTCGATGATGGTGATACGCGGGTTTGTAATCCCGTTCGACAGGCGGTTGGCGATCGAGACGCCCGCTGCGCCAGCGCCAACGATGACGATATGGGCGCTGGACTCAATGGCCTGAGCCTGTCGGGGAGCCAGTATGGCTGCCGTGGGCAGCGTGGCGGCAAAAGCGCCGGCAGCTGACCATTGGATAAGTTGTCTGCGGCTGACTTTATCGGGGGAGAGGCTGTTGGGTGGTTTGTGAGTGGACATGGTGAACCCTCTTCGAATTTAGCGTTGCATGGCGCTGCTTCCCGCGGATGAGATATCTCATATGCAAAATAGTACTATCCATAGAATTAATTGGTTTAACGCGTTCGAGAGTATAAAAAAGCAGAGGGAGGGTCTGTGACTTAGTCACATAGTGCGGGAAAGCCGGAGCATGGCCGACTTTCCCGAAGGCGGGCAGTTACCACATCAAATCGTCGGGAATCTCATACCCCGCATAAGGATCATCCTCACCAACATCATCCTGCTTGCGGTCATGCAATGAAATCACGGCCG
>Ga0136557_1000090_pt1 | contig 71411 bp, 62 predicted proteins | sample AntRauTorckE6832_FD_104796 | JGI IMG/M metagenome (GOLD analysis project Ga0136557, IMG submission 104796) | Saline lake microbial communities from Rauer Islands, Antarctica - Metagenome Torckler E6 #832 | ecosystem: Environmental > Aquatic > Non-marine Saline and Alkaline > Saline | place...
GATCATGGCATCGAGGGGAAAGAAACCCGCATTATGCAGGTTGAGCAGTACCGTAGTCATCCCGAAGCCGAGCAGGCCCAGGGGTGCGGGGTTGGCAGTGGTGTCCTGAAGTGACATGTTCTGGTATGCATTACTCATGATCTCTCTCTCCTTTACTTCCTGATTGAAGTCCTGATTAAAGGTCCGCGCTGCATCGTGCAGCATCTCTGGATGGAAACTGGCCAATTCGTTGTATTTTGCACACTGCGTGTAGTCATCCGCGCAGTAGCCTATAATCATCTTAATGTCGTGATTGCTGATGTATTCGCAACCGACGTCACAATAATCTTCGTCTTTGCCAAAAAATGGACATACGATTTTATCCTGCATTGCACTCCCCGCTCCTTGTGTGGGTGTTGCAGAAGATTGTTTGCATAGCGTGTGCCAGTTTAGATATTTTTCAGAAATGTTGTGTTATGCCAGGTGTTTATGCGTGGCAGGTCTTAAAAGGTAATGTTAGAGGTTTGCATTTGTGCAAATGGGGTTTAGTACGAGAAATGGTAGGTCACGAGTGGGAAGAATAAAGAATGTTTATGGATTATAAGGTGTTGCGGTGAATCATGGAGGCGTGGTGCCAGAGGAGGATTGTATTGTTGTTCTTAAACGGTTTTGCAGAATTGCAAAATAGTGTTAGGAGAATTCATCCTTGCTGATGGTATATTTTTTCAGCTTGCGGTAGATGGTGGCCATATTCATTCCTGCTATTTTAGCCGCCTCTTCCACATTACCACCGGTTTTTTGTAACAGAGTGCGCAGGTATTCGGTTTCAAATTCTGCGAGCGCCTGGCTGTATTCCGCATCTGCATCTGCCTGGGTAGCTGTGCTGTGGAGTGGAGTTTGGATATGCACATTTGCGCCCGCATTGGGGTAGAGGAATTGCTGCAGAATTTCGACGCCGATGCGTCCGTCGTCCAGCATGGTCATGCATGCCTCGATAATGTTTTCCATCTGGCGGATGTTGCCGGGCCAGTCAAAGGCGCACACCAGTTGCATCGCCTCTGGGGTTAGCCCCTTTACTGCAGTGGCGAATTTTTCGTTATTCTGTTTAATAAAATGGGATATCAGCAGAGGTAGATCCTGGCGCCGCTCGCGCAAAGGGGGCAGGTGGATGTTGACTACATTGAGGCGGTAGAATAGGTCGTCACGGAAGCTCCCATCCTGCATGGCCTGTTTCAGGTCTGAATTGGTGGCTGAGATGATGCGCGTATCCACTTTGATGGGGCGGGTGTCGCCCAGACGCATGAATTCGTGTTCCTGCAGAAAACGCAGCAGGGTCTGCTGGACGTTCATGGGGAGATTACCCACCTCATCCAGAAACAGGGTGCCGCCGCTGGATGCTTCGAGAATCCCTTTTCGATCTGCATTCGCCCCGGTAAAGGCACCTTTTTTATACCCGAAGAGTTCACTTTCGAGCACATTCGCGGGGAGTGCGCCGCAGTTGATGGCCATGAAACGCTTCTCGTGGCGCACGGAGATGGCATGAATGGCCTTCGCAATCACCTCCTTGCCGGTGCCGGACTCCCCGGTGATTAATACAGAGGTATCACGCAGGGCCACCTTGCGCACTATGTCCATCACGGGTTTTAGCCCCGCTGTGGCACCGATGATATGATCGAAGGAGTTTTCTTTCGCAAGTTGTTCTTTTAGTTCGCGGTTTTCACTTTCCAGTTGATTGGCGTGGAGCGCATTCTTGACCCGATACAGCAGTTCTTCAGGTTCAAAGGGTTTGGTAAGCATATCATACGCCCCTTTACGCAGCGCCTGGATTGAGGTTTCCACTGTGGCATATGCGGTGATCATGATCACCGGCACATGCTGATCCAGGGCGCGGATCTTCTGTAGCACTTCGAGTCCGTCCATCCCCGGCATTTTGATGTCACTGATAACCAGGTCATAACTGCCGGGCTGAAAGGTCTCTATCGCTTTGAAGGGGCTGGTGAAGCTCTCTACTTTGTAGCCGTTATCGCCAAGTACCGCCTCAATCATGCGGCACAGGCCCTCTTCGTTATCTATGAGAATAATGCGGTTCTTATCCATTTTATCTAGTGCTCCGGATGCAGGGGGATGCGCACAGTCACGCGCGTGCCCTCGCCGGGGTGGCTGTGCATCTCAATGCTCCCCTGGTGTTGTTCAATAATCTGTTTCGAAATCGCCAGGCCGAGACCGGTGCCACGATCCTTGGTAGTGAAGAACGGCTCAAAGATATGTTCCAGGGTCTCAGCATCCATGCCGCAGCCATTATCGATGATGCGGATCAATACATCATCGTCTTCCTGCGCACTTTCTACCACTATTTCCCCCCCATTGCGGATGGCGCCACCCGCATTGAGGAGCAGGTTGATCGCAACCTGGCGCATCTGATCTCCATCCATCTCAACCGGGGGCAGGTCAGGGGCAAAGTTGCGCCGGATGTGTACATGATGCATATCCACATGGTTCGCAGCAAAGTTGACAATCTGCTCCAGCACGGCGTTGAGGTCGGTTACTTCGAGCACTGATTTCGGCGTGCGCGCATAACTGAGGAGATCCTGGACTATTTTTTTGCAGCGTTTGCTTTCGCGCTTTATCTCATGGATATATGTATAGTTAGGATCGTCCGGCCCGATCTTGCCCTCCAGATAGCCTGCGTACCCCAGAATCACCCCCAGGGGGTTGTTGATTTCATGCGCAACGCCCGAGGAGAGCACCCCAAGGGAAGCCATCTTCCCATGTTGCGCCAGGCTTTCCTCCATCTCCTTGTTTTTCTGGATAATATCTGTCATGCGATTGAAAGTCTGCGCAAGTTCTCCCAACTCATCTTTGGTATTAATCTCCATTTTTTCACGCATATGGCCCGCTTTGACCCGGCGTATGACCTGAATCATGTGCTGAATCGGGCGCGTAATGATGGTGGAAACCCAGGTTACAAGAAGGAGCGAGAACAGCCCGGTCGCCATGGTGGTTACCAAAGTGATCTTGGCGGTATTGGAACTGATGCGATCCGCGGTTTCGTAGAACTCATCTTCGTAGCAACCCACGGCCACAATCCAGTCCCAGGGGGCAAAGTACTCGTAACGCACGATTTTGTAGCGCGGCATGTCACTTGAATCTCCCTTCCACGGATAGCGTATCCACCCCTCGCGCGTTTCACACATTTGCTGGATAAAGGCATTACCATCGGAATCGCGGATATCGTAAAAGTTTTCCCCTTCCTGCTCTGGATGGATAGTGAAGGTGCCGGAAGTGTCCATAGCGTAGATGTAACCGGTCTTGGCTACCTGTTTCTGTTTGATCTTGTGTTTGAGCTCTTCAAGGGCCTGTTTTTCGTACGCGGCATCGGCATAGCTCTCTTCAATATACCCCGCTGCAGCGATAACCCAGTCCCACTCGGGGAAATAAGTGTAGACTGCAAGTTTGTCCCGATATTTGGTGTCACCCAGTGCTTCGTTGCGCCACGGATAGCGGATCTGATGTATAGTGCCGGGGTCACCCTGGTTCGCGTTGACAATCATTTCCTGGATAAACAGGCGTCCGTTACCGTCTTTTTCATCACTGATGTCTTCTCCCTCGCGCACAATATGCGCCTGGAGGACACCATCGCTGGAGAGGGTATAGATGTAGCCGTTCGCGCCGATACTGATCTGCTTCAGGAGTTTGCGGGCCTGTTCGCGCGCCTGGATGGGGGTCAGTTTGCCGTCCTGCTGCAGGCGCTGTTTTTCTTCAACCATTTCACGTGCAACATCGAGCAGGGTTTCGAGCTCGCGGATGAAATCGTTTTTGCGCTCCTGCTGATACACCTGAAACTGCTGATGATGCGCTTCCAGGAGGTGACGGGTGAAGGAAGCCATATGTTCCAGATCGTCGCGACTCGCCTGGTTGATGCCGCTGCGCGCCAGATCTGAGGCGTTGTAGCCCACAATGGTGCCTACGACCAACAGGGGGAGAAAAACCAGCGGCAGGATAATGCTCAGCATCTTCCAGCGAAGCTTCATATTTTTGAACGTATGCGTAAAAGACATGATTATGTTCAGCGCGGAAGCTCGGTTCCGGTGTCGGGTAGAGAAAAGGCGCGCCGGTAGTGGCGAATCTGGATGAAGGCGATCTTGCATGCGCTCAGAATGGGAACACCGATAATCATCCCCAGGACGCCGTAGATTTTACCCCCCATGATGATGGCAACAATGACCAGCAGGGGGTGAAGATTGGCGTAGCGTGAAATCAGGATGGGAATAAGGATGAAGTTATCCAGAATCACCTGGGCAATTAGAACATACAGAATCACGATCCACCAGAACTGCGCCCCGAAGCCTAGGTCGATGAGGGCGATAGTGAAACCCGGAATCATGCCCACCAGGGGCCCGATATAGGGAATCAGATTGGTAATCCCCGCGAAGAGTCCGAGAAGGGGGGCATAGCGGATGTCGGTAAGACTCAGGCCCGCAGTTATGCACGCTCCGATGATGCTGGCCTCGATGATACGTCCGCGCACAAACCTTGAGGTCTGACGGCTTATAAGATAAGAGAGGTCGTGCGCCATTTCAAAGTAGCGGTTGGGTGCGAGGGCGATGAGATTACGCCGGATGTTGGCTCCATCGCGGATAAAGAAAAACGCAAAAAGTGGCACCAGAATCAACAGGCTTCCGAGCTTAAGTGCCGATTTAGGGGTGGCAACTATCAGAAAGGAGAAAAAGCTCTCTGCCCAGGAGCGCACCCTTTCGGTCAGATCATACTGGATTAGAAAGGGGAACTGATCCTGCCAAGACATCTGTGCCTCTTTTATGTATTTGATCAGTCCTGAGCTGTAACGCGGGAAATCCTGTACCAGGGAGATCCACATCTGCTGGGTATAGGTGACAAGCCAGCTGCCAGAGAGCCAGAGCAGCACAACGCTGAAGAAGAAAATAGCCAGAGTGGAGCGACTGCGCGCGATGTGATACTTCTCCATCCTGCTCACCACCGGATCGAGGACAAATGCTGTGGCCAGCGCCAGAATCAGAGGGACAAAAATCCCCGCCGCAGCGGAGCGCAACGCCAGAGCAATGGTGGAGGCGGACGAAAATATCGCCAGACCACTTGCCAGGGCGGCTGTCATTACTAGATAGAAAAAGAGAAATTGGGAACGGGTCATGTTCATGCTTAATCAGCTTCTTCTGAAACGGGGTGTCTGCGCAGTTCAAGGATAGCGTTTTGCAAGCGCTCACTGATTACCGAAGTAAGGCCCAACAGAATGCGGTTGGCAATTTCGGGGCGGCGTTCGGCAACCGCAAACAGGTCGGAGCGAAACAGCCCCAGCAGTTCGCAGTTCTCATTGCACGAGGCTGAGGTCACGCGCGCCGCAGGGGTGGCGATGGTGGTTTCGCCAAAAAAATCTCCCGGCCCCAATATACTCAGGTCTTCACGTTTGTTGCGCGCATCCCGGGTAAACAGGGTTACATGGCCGCTACGGATAACATACATGCCTGATCCGGGGTCACCCTGTTCAAAGATGATCTCACCCGGATCGTAGGTGCGGGTGTGGATCAGGGTTTTGATGTATTGCAGGTCTCTGTTGTTCAGATGCGAAAAAACCGGAATTCGTTGCAGAAAAGCGCTCAGGCTCTCCTCTTCCTTGTTACTGCGTAGAATTCTGTCCCACAGATTGTGCATGCAGTTTCTCCATCTGGTTAAATTGAAGTGCTTTGGGACGCGATTCTATATCATCCACACTGTCTAAAACCAGAAAAATCCCCATATGGCTTCGGGGGGGGGGCGGTTGGTTGTGTAAGCAGCTACAGGTATGTGTAAACGCCTTGGTCTCAAAGCGCAGGTGCTTTGGGGTTGCGGGATATGTTATCTTGAGGCAGTTTTAGTGCAGGTACCACAAGAGCATATTTAGCAGGTTCTATTTTAAACATACGGATTTACTATGCCAGGTTTGCAGGAGATAAACCTCGAACAGATCTCCACCCGCTGTGGGGTGTATCTGATGTATGATGCTGCCGAGCGGGTTATCTACGTGGGCAAGGCGCGCAACCTGCGTGCGCGCGTGCGCCAGTACGTGCGTGGAGATGACAAGCGCGCACAGATCCAATTTCTAATGCAGCGCGCCCATCATCTCGAGACGATGATCACCGACACGGAAAAAGAAGCCCTGATTCTGGAAAACACCCTGATCAAGAAGCACAAGCCGCGTTACAATATTAACTTGCGTGACGACAAAACCTATGTCTCGCTACGCATTGATCTCAATGAAGACTATCCTGCCATCAAAGTGGTGCGGCGGGTAAAACGCGATAAAGCCATGTACTTCGGCCCTTACGCTTCAGCCGGAGCATTGAAGCAGACCCTGAAAGAGATTCAGCGCATCTTTTCCCTGCGCCGTCATGTGTGGTCGCAGTGTCGGCGGCGCGAGCGTCCCTGCCTGTTCTACCAGATCGGCCAGTGCAGTGCACCCTGCCACGGAAAGATAAGCCGTGAGGATTACCGTGCCCAGGTGCAGGGGGTGATCAAGTTTCTATCCGGACGCCAGACGGAAGTGGTGGATGATCTGCGTAAGCGCATGCACGCTGCGTCTAAAACGCTGGAGTTTGAAGAGGCCGCACGCCTGCGTGATCAAATAAGTGCCATTGAGGAGACCCTGCAACAGCAGAAGGTGGTCAGCAGTGACGGCGCGGACATGGATGTGGTAGGTATAGTCCCCCTGGAAGGGGAGATGGAACTGTGTATGTTGTGTGTGCGCGGTGGCCGCCTCGTGAGTCGGCGCACCTTTGCACTGCGCTGGATTGTGCCCGAAGCTGAGCTGTTGCTCGAATTTCTGCAACAGTATTATAGTCGCGATCCGGTAACCCCCCCCACCCTGTTGCTCCCCGTGTGGCCCGAAAGCCATGAAGTGTTGCAGCAGTGGCTGGAGGAACGGCGTGGTGCCAAAGTGGATGTACGCGTGCCTCAGCGCGGCGAACGCCGCGAGCTGGTGCTTATGGCGCAACGCAATGCACAGGAGCATGCCCGGGAACGTGGTGACCGGCGCGAAGCACGGGTTGCGGTGTTGGAACAACTCCGCACGGCCTTGAAGCTCACCCGGGTGCCAGAGCGCATCGAATGTTATGATATCTCCAACACACAGGGGGAACACTCTGTCGGGAGTATGGTGGTTACCACCAACGGCGAAGCAGATAAGGATGAATACCGCCACTACCGCATCAAAAGTGTAACTGGTGCAGATGACTATGCCTCCATGCAGGAGGTGCTGCGCCGACGCTTGACTCGTGGTGTGCGCGAGGACAATCTTCCCGATATGATTCTTCTCGATGGGGGGAAAGGGCAGCTTTCGGCAGCAAAACAGGTTGTTGTGGAATTGGGGCTGGAGGATGAAATGGATCTGGTTTCCATCGCCAAAAGTCGGGTGAAACGCAATGTACGCGGACATGCGGTGGAACGCAGTGAGGAGCGCTTCTTCCGCCCGGAGCGCAAAAATCCCATTATCTTGCGCAGTGGTTCCGCACCCCTGTTTATGCTGGAGCGCCTGCGCGATGAAGCACACCGTTTTGCTATCACCCATCATCGGCGTCTTCGGCATAAAGCCGGGCTTGAATCCGCCTTGGAGCAGATTGAGGGGATCGGCCCTAAGCGTCGAGTGCGCCTTTTGCGTCATTTCGGCAGTGTGGCGAAGATTAAAAAGGCGAGTCTGGAGGAACTTCAGCAGTTGGAGTGGCTCCCGGATTCTGCTGCGGCGGCAGTGCATGCGTATTTTTCCCAGGATATGAATTGAAGGATAAAGGGACGCCTGGGCGTGTCCGATGCGGAGGATAAATTTATATGCTCAGAGGGATGGCGATTTTACTTGGATTGCAGTTAATTGGTGAGGTGATCACCCGCTGGCTGGAGATGCCTCTGCCAGGCAGCGTAGTGGGAATGCTCCTGCTCCTGGCCGGGCTGCGTGCGGGTGTCCTCCGGATGGAATGGGTTAAGGATGCGGCGGAGTTGCTCTTGAGTAATCTGTCGTTGCTGTTCGTTCCCGCCGGGGTGGGGGTGATGGTGTATGCGGATCTGATTGCACGTCACTGGCTCGCGTTGAGTGTGGCGGCGAGTCTGAGCACCCTGGTTGTGCTCGCGACCACCGGCTGGAGTGCACAATTCCTGGTGCGCAAAGGGGAGAAGTGATGTTATCCCATCTGGTGCAGAGCCCGCTGTTCGGGGTAACCCTGACCCTGGTCACATATGAACTTGCCACCTGTGTGTATCGGCGCTGGCCTCTGGCTCTGCTTAATCCGGTCATTGTAACCGCAACCTTTATCATTCTGTTTTTGTCTCAGCTGGATATCCCCTATGCGCAGTATGCCGCAGGTGGGGATATGTTGCTGTTTCTGCTTGGACCTGCGGTTGTGGCGCTGGGGCTTCCTCTGTATCAGCGCCGCGCGGAGATCATCTCGCGTCTGCTTCCCACCCTGTGTGCGGTAAGTGCCGGAGCCGTTGCTTCCATTGTTTCTGCCACGGCGATACTGCTTCTGTTCGGCAGTGACACCGACCTGATCCTTTCCATGGCTCCCAAATCGGTGACTACGCCAATAGCTATCGGAATTTCAGAAAAAATCGGCGGAATCGTCCCCTTAACTGCTGCGATTGTGGTTGTCACCGGATGTTTCGGAGGGATGGTGGGGCCGACATTTTGTCGCATCCTCGGGATTCGCGATCCCTTTGCCATGGGGCTGGCGATGGGGACTGCCGCCCACGGTCTGGGAACGGGACGCATGCTCGAAATTGATCGCTTTGGTGGAGCTATGGCCGGACTCGCCATCGGCCTTAACGGGGTGATAACTGCGGCCATCATTCCGATCTTTGTTGCCCTGCTACCCTGATATGTTCTCGGGCAAAGAACCAGAGCCCTTTTAAATTTTAACCAGGAGATGTGTTTATGAACAACTTGGAGGTGCAAGGCGCCGATGGAAAAAATGATTCTGTAGATCTGTCCGGTGAACCAGGATGGGAAGAGTTCGATGCTCCTGCGCTCGTGGGAGAGTCGCTGCGCTTTGTTTCCGGTGAACCCCACGGAAATCGCTACCGGGTGCGCTATTTCAAGAATGAAGAGCAGCAACTGCGCGCGCGGGTGTGGTTCGGCCCTGAGACTCAAGGACCGCCGGATCATGTGCATGGCGGCGCGATGGCTGCGGTGTTCGACGAAGTGCTGGGGCTCGCGGCATGGACGGCCGGTTATCCCATTGTAGTGGGGAACCTGAATGTAAGTTTTCGCAACCTTCTCCCCTTGAAGCAGGTAATCACAGTGGAGAGCACCATTGCCTCAGTGGATGGGCGCAAGGTGCTGGTCGAAGGACGCCTCTGTTCCGGTGACACCGTATTCGCGGAGGCCAAGTGCCTGTGTATTACGATCCCCGAGCAGGCGGCAAAAAGCTCCGCTGCGGCAGACATGTGATCTTATCTCAGAGGCACAAACAGCTGGAGGGCAGCCGTATGACTGCCCTCCAGGATAGTTATGTACATTCTGCTGCGTTTGTGAGGTGAAATTACTCTTCCACACTCACTTCGGCATCCTGAATGATGAGGTCGTATTTATAACCGTAGCCGAAGTCCTGATCCTGCTCCAGAATCCCCTTCACCACTACCGTGTCACCAACTCCAACGGTGGCAGCTGAAGTAACAGTCAGGTCGGGGCTGCCTTCACTTCCATCCTGGATGTGGATCCAGTTGGTTTTCATGATATTGGGGCTGAACTTTACCACTTTGGCGCGGATGGAAATCTCTTCTCCGGCGAGTTTTTCCTGAGCTGCGAACACCTCGGCGAGGGTTTTACCGCCCTCCAGGGGTTTGAGGGTGGAGAAGTCAACCTCCACTTCAACCGGTGCCGGTTTGGTGTGTTCTTCCCCTTCTGTGGCATGGGAAGCGTGAGGTGAAGATTCGCTCAGGGCCATATCATCCCCGGCAACCGCAACATTTCCGGCAAAATATACGATTTCAAAATCGCGGTTCAGGGTGTTGCTGTGATAGTTGGGCATCGGCATCGATTGCCCCACAATTACCGGATCACCAACCTTGACCTGAAATTCGGGAGCTGCAACCCACACCTCTTCGGAGTCGGTGTCAACCTTTACGTAGGTGTAGCCAGCGGTATTCATGGTCTCGGTAACGGTGCCAGAGATGCCCGCCTGCGCCTGCGGATCGGCCTGCTCGGAGATGTCGGGGTGATTCTCCGGCATCGCAGCACTGTTGTCAGCCGCCTGGGTAGTGCCCTGATTGTTGTTGCAGGCACTAACGGCCAGCAAAACGGTAAAAATGGGAATTAGGTTTAACAGCTTCATATGTGTTCACCCTTTCTGTTGCAATGTGAAGGGCTGGCGTGCATGCCGCCCCGGATTATGATACTGGAATCAGACTCTCGATAGTGCGCATTGATACCGCCCTTAAAGGGCGCGTGTCAATACTTTATTGATTTAGTCATGTATTATTGTGGCAATGCACAGCATCGCTTTGTGCATCATCTGCCCCGGTGTATAACAGGGCCGATCTCCTGCTTTCAGCGCCGCAGGGTCGCCTTCAGGCGCTGGGGGTTGAGGAGCAGGTCGAGAGCAACACAGATATCCGTACATACTACATCTGCATGTTGCAGGGCGGATGTTGCGGCTCCCTCTGCCTGTACCACGGCGATCCCCAGGCGTGCATCGCGGAGCATGAGATTATCGTTGAAACCATTGCCGATGGCAACGCATTGTTCTGCGCCGAGTTGGGTAATATAGGCACGCTTTGCTTCTGCCTGATCCTGGGGCTCTATTACGTGGATTTCGCATTCCAGAGGCTCCAGGGTAGTGCATGCGCTGCCGTGGGTATCTGCAGTGATCACGGTTACCACCAGGTCACGCGCCAGCGTGCGAATCCGCGCAGCTATGCCATCAATCAGCTGGGCATCGCAGGTCATGGTGCCGTTGCAGTCCAGGAGAAGATGGCGTAACTGCATTGTCTTCACCCCGGGGATCTCCAGTTCAAGCATGAGCGTCTACTCTCCGCTCCCCACCAGAGGTAGGATGTTATCCACAGCGAATAACACCAGGTAGCGATCATTCTGCGCGTATCTGGTGGTGCCGCGCTCTTCCATGAGTTCATCAATGCGCGGGGTGTTATGCTCTTCCGCAACCTTGCTCAAATGCAGACGCACTCCCTTGTATCCTCCCCCCTGCTCTACAAACATATACGCCGCATACGGATTGCTCTCCACATTTGCATGACTGAGACGATCGAGCATGATAAAAGCTATACGCTCTTCGTCCATGAAGCGAGGGCTGGCATAGATGGCAGAATTAACCTTGCCATCCGCGTCAGCAGTGGAGAGAATGCCGGTACCTTCAGTAGTCTCGAAGTATTCTTTTAACTGTTTGAAATCCATTTGAAACTCCTTTGGGGGTCTGATAATTTCAGCGTCTGTTACGGGCCTGTAGCGACCAATTCAACGTAACCACGAATAATACAGGAGAAACAAGTGAAGATATATGTACTTATGGTTGTTCTGCTACTGTGCACATTACGGGTTGAAGCCCAAACATTAGCGCAAGATGTTGCAGAACCGCTTCGTGAGAGTATTGCCATGCAGCAGGGTTCCCAAGAGGAACTTGATGCGTGGGAGAGGGAAAAAGCCGCGTTACTGCAGGAATTTGAGACGCTGCTCCAGCGTAGGGAGGAGTTGAAAACCCGCAACGCACGCCTGAAAAAGCAGGAGGCTATTCTGGCACGCAAAATCACGCAATCCAAACAGGCAGTGATTCAAGCGCGTGAATTGGGGCAGGAGATGGAGCCGTTTCTGCGTCAGAGCACCGAGATGCTTGATGCAATGCTGGAGTATAGCCTGCCGTTTAACCTTGAGGAGCGTCAGACGCGAATTCGACAGCTGCACGAGGAGGTGTGGACGGCAGAAATCCCGGTCGCAGAGCAGTTTCGCCATCTGATGAAGGTTCTAAAGAGTGAATACGACTACGCCCACAGTGTTGATGTGAGGGCACAGGAGCTGGAAATTGAGGGAGAGCGTGTGTTTATGTCGCAGCTGCGCATCGGCAATCTGGCGTTGTTTGCCCTGAGTCTGGATCAGCAGCGGTGCGCCCACTATGCCCCTGTGGCGCGTGAGTGGCGCTGGCTCGACCCGCGCTGGAGCGCAGAGCTGAGTAAGGCTGCGGCGATGGGGAACAAACAGCGCCCCGTTGATCTTCTTACCTTACCCTTTGGGTCTCTGGAGTAGCCGTGATGAATGTAAAAAATATCCCTGTCAGGGTGAATGGGTTCCATTTGTGCGGAGTATTCTCAATTTTGATCCTGCTGGTGGGATTGTTCAGCGCTGATGCAGAGGCACAGGATGCGCGCATCGGGGTGGATAGTTCTCAGGCGTTACTGGAACGAGCCAGAGCACATAAAGAAGATGTTGTTACCCGGATTGAGAAAATGCGCCGTGCGTTGGAGCAGGATCGCAAGGGGATAGGGGAAAAACTCACGCAGTTGCGGGATGAAGTGGAGGGATTGGATCGCACCTATGCAGATCTCCAGAAGAAGGTACAGGAAAGCCGCACACAACTGGAAACGCAAAAGAAACTGGAACAGGAACATAACCAGCAGCACGCGGAACTGCTGGGCTCCATCCGCACCAGCATAGCTGATGTGGTGGGTATGGTGAAAAACAGCCCCGTTACTGCACTGAAACCACACCAGGATCAGACGCTGGAGAGATTCCAGGGCTCTGAAGCCGCTCCCGGGATTCAGGAGGTGCGTATCCTGCGCACTCTGATGCTGGAGCAGATCCAAGATGCCGCCCAGGTACAACGCGAGCGCATCATAGTTGTGGATCGTACCGGAAAGCGAGTCGATGCGGAAGTAGTATTGCTCGGGGCCTTTACCGCGTTGTATCGGAGCGATTCCGAGGTGGGCTTTGCCCTTTATTCCCCTCCCAGTCGCCAGTTGCTCGCTCTGTCGCAAGCACCTCGGTACACCTTGCGGAAAGATATAGAGACTTATCTTGATGGAGGCGTGAAGGCGGCTCCCATTGATATAGGTCACGGTGCATCCCTGCGCCAGATGACCTATGAACGCAGCCTGGGGGAGCAGGTGCAATACGGGGGGGTCATCGTGTGGCCTATCCTCGGGATAGCTCTGGTTGCGCTGTTTCTGGTACTCGAGCGTGTCTGGTTTCTGAGCCGACAGCGCTATGATGCAGAGGAGATCCTGCATCTGTTGCAACCATGTATTGAGGCGCAGAAGTGGGGTGAATGTCAAGAGGTGTGCGAACATCACGCTGTGGCACCGGCGCGGGTGTTCAGGGCCGGACTCCCCTTTGTGACACGCCCGCGTGCGGAGTTGGAGAATGTTCTGCAGGAGGCGATTCTCGCAGAAATACCCGCGCAGGAGCGTTTTCTCTCCACCCTCGCAGTACTGGCTTCCATCGCTCCGCTCCTGGGGTTGTTGGGCACGGTAACGGGGATGATCCATACCTTTGAGCTCATTACCTTCCACGGTACGGGAGATCCGCGTATGCTTTCCTCTGGCATTTCGGAGGCGCTCGTCACCACGATGTTCGGTCTTGGAGTCGCAATCCCGGTGATGCTGGCGCACAGCCTTATCAGCCGCCGGGTGGAAAGCCGTATCGCTGACCTGGAAGAAAAGGCCATCAGTTTTGTAAACCGGGTTACCAAGGCGCGTCAGGTTGAGAAACAGCCCGAACGCGTTGCCACGGAGCATAACTGATGGGTTGGCTGAAGCCCGCCTGGGATTATATCCACACCGGGGGGATAGTGATGTTGCCTTTGGTGTTGATTTCCGTGATCCTGTGGGGCTGTATTATCTATCGCCTTCTGATATTGAAGCAGCTTTACCGCAAAGATATCACAGCAGACCAGGCGCGCTCCTGTGTGAGTGGCAGAACTGCCGCCCCTCTCAAAGGCCAGGGAATGGATGTAACTCTGGTTCGTACATTTGTTTCCCTGCGCAGTAGGGACCCGGAGCTTGATCGACATCTGCTAGAAGAGGCGGCCACGCAGGTGCGCAGCTCACTGCGCCAGGGGGTGAAACTGATCAGTGTTCTTGCGGCGGTGGCTCCGCTGCTGGGTCTGCTAGGTACGGTGATGGGGATGATATCCACCTTTGATACCATCGCGCTCTTCGGCAACAGCAATCCGCGCGCTATGGCGGGGGGGATTTCAGAAGCCCTGGTTACCACCCAGACTGGCCTGATTGTGGCGATTCCGGGATTGTTTATGCGCAATTTTATACAACGCCGTGCAGATGGGTTGGAATTGCGTCTCAATGCATTGGCTCAGGAGCTCAAACGCCAGCTTGATCCTTATGATTCAGGTGTCGGATCAGCAACAGGAGGTTAAGCATGATCAATATAACTGCAGCACGGCGGGCACGGCGCCAGGGGCTGGAACTGAACATAGCCCCGCTTATCGATATGGTGTTTATCCTCCTCATCTTTTTTCTGGTCACTACCAGTTTTGTGCGCGAGACCGGGGTGGAGGTAGAGCGTCCCACGGCACAGAGTGCCGGGGCGCAGGAGAGTGCCACCCTCCTGATCGCCATCACCCGCGACAACAGGATTGTGATTGAAGGACGCTCGGTGGAAGCAGGAGCAGTGCGGGTGCATGTGGAACGTGCCATGGCGGAGAACCCGGAGGGAAGTGTGGTAATAGTAGCTGATCGCGGCAGCAGTACCGGGACCGCAGTACAGGTGCTGGATGGATGCAAACAGGCCGGGGCGGAGAATGTCGCCCTTGCTGCGGCGGATGGAAACGGCTGATGCCGAAATATTCTCACAAGGCTACTCTGGTGTATGCCGCTCTTGGCACCCTGGCTCTCAATCTGGTGTTGTTTGTCCTGCTGCCTGAATTGGTGCGTGATCCGGAGATTGAAGTTGGACGCGACTACACTGAACCGGTGCGGGTTCAGATGGCGCAACAAAGGCCCAACACGTCAAGACAATCCCAGCACGATAAGAACACCGAAACACAGACCAAACCGCAGACACAACCGGCTCCGTCTCTTGCGCACATACCCGCACTGGAGCAGATGTCAGCTTTTGATCCGCTCCTCCCGGAGTTGGAGGCAGAAACAGGCCTCCCTGCTCTGGAATTTACTCCCGCAGGTGCGGGCGAAGTATATACCATGGATGTGGGGAGGGATGTCGCCGCTGCGCCGCAGGTGTACGCAAGCGATGACCTGGATCAGCCGGTTCGTCCCGTAGCGCAGACTCCATTCATGTATCCGCTGCGCGCCAAGCGCCAGGGGATTGAGGGCTGGGTGAAGGTTGCGCTCCGGGTAGGGATGAACGGCGAAGTTGAAGCGGTGGAGATCCTCGAAGCCGATCCCGTCGGTGTATTTGAGCAGAGTGTTACGCGCGGTATTCGCAGTTGGCGCTTTTCCCCCGCCACCGTTATGGGGGAGCGCGTACGCGCACGCGTTGTTACCACCATCCGCTTTGAGCTGGAGGATTGAGTAGCGCTATGTTCTTGAGGATTGTTCATCTCGTTGCGCTTCTGGGTATCATCTTTGGTGCTGGTGTAACCAGTGGAGAGGGTGCCATATCCATGCGCCCCAGCGAACACCGGGGGATTGAGCGCGTGCGCGAATATCTGGCCCAGGCGCAGTATGCCGAGGCAATAGATGTCCTCGAACCTTTGCTTGAGCGCGACACGCATCACCCTTTGGTGGATTTCTACCGTGGTCTGATTGCACAGTCGCGCCAGGACTACGCTGCAGCCGTCCCCTGGTTCGAACGCAGTGTTGCGGGGGGTCCAACCCTTCACGCAGGCTGGATCAACCTGGCACAGTGTCGTTTTCAAATCCAGGACTATGCTGCTGCGGCGCAGGCATTTACGCGCAGCTACGCGCTCTCCGACCCCTCTGAACCACTCTGGCGCTATAACGCCGCTCTGGCCTGGTATCAGGCGGGAGAGCTGGTGCGCGCCCGGGAGCTCATGCTGCAGCTATTGGAGGATTTTCCTACCGCCGTGGAGTTACAGTGGCGCGAACTTCTGGTGCATATATATCTGCATCGGGAGGGGGAACAAAATCACCGTCTCGCCCTTGCGCATGTGGAGATTCTCGCGCAGCAGAGCAGCGCCGCTGCGCAACGACGCTGGCGCGAATATCTGATCCATCTGTATCTGCAGCTGGATATGCGCGAGAAGGCGGAAGAGTTTGTCGCCCACCTGCTTGAGGTTGAGATCCTCGAACCGCGCTGGTGGCGGATTGCCGCCCACCTCCACCTGGAGGCACAGCGCTATGCAGACGCATTGGTCGCGCTGCAGATGGTGGGATTTCTCGCCCCTGGCGATATGCGCGAAGAGCGCCTGCGCGCCGATTTGTGCATGCAGTTGGGAATACCGGTGCAGGCGATCCCCTATTTCACTAATCTACTTGAAAACGACGTCGCAGAGGTGCAGGAAACTAAAGCGTTACTCGGTCTGGCGCAGGCGTATGTGCAGCGCCACAAGCCTCAAGAGGCATTGAGATATCTGGCACAGATTGACACGACACAGGAATCTGTCCCCCAACTGCGCCTGCGAGCTCAGATTCTGTATATGCGGAAGGATTATGTCCAAGCTCATGCTGCCTACGCTGCCCTTGCGCGCCGAGAGCAACAGCCTAGAAATAGTGCGCGTGCATGGTTACTTGCAGGGTATGCGGCATGGAACGCCGGAGAGCTGGATGCAGCACAGGCTGCGCTCACGCATGCTGAGCAGGAGCCGGAGTTCAGCAGTCAGACAAAGCAGCTGCGTCGGCATTTGCCGGAGAGTGGGCGAACGGAATAAAGAGCCTTGCGCTGGTGCATAAACTGGTGTTAAAGGCAATCGCAAAACAGTGAGAGGTCTATGAAGTTGCATGTCGTATATGCCGCAGTGACTGCAGCGGTTTGACAAAATATCTATTTATTTTCAGGAGGGATCAGGTGAAATCAATATTTTTTGCTGCAGGGATAATCTGCTTAATCCTATACGCCACTACAAGCTATGCGCAAGAGAATGAAGAGCAGCGTTGGCACGATGAAGCGGAATTGTCATACGTGGATACCAGCGGTAACAGTGAGGTAACTACCTTGTCGGTTAAGAACAAACTCAAGTATCAGTTCAGTGAAAAGTTCTCCGGACGCTGGAAATTCCAGGCTCTGAATGGAGAGAGCAATGGTCAGCGCGATGCTGAATCCTATTCAACCGAGCTGCGCAGTGACTACGCGCCGACACAACGTCTATATAATTATCTCAGTGCCAACTGGCTCAAGGATCGCTTTGCGGATATTGATCATCGCTACACCTTCGGAGCGGGTAGCGGGTATAAATTTCTTACCGGTGCGAAACACTTTCTTATCGGAGAGGCGGGCCTTACCTATACCATAGAACAACTTATTGATGATTCCGATACCGAATATCTGGGGGGACGTTTGTTTACGGAGTACATCTACCAGATCAGTGAAGATATCAAATTCAGCCAGAGTTTGGAGGCGCTCCTGGATTTTGAAAATACGCAGAATTATATGCTCAATTCTGAGACAGCCCTGATAACTGCGATCAACAGCGTGTTTTCCTTTAAGACCAGTTACGTTATCAAGTACGATAACGAACCAGCACAGAACAGTGACGATACCGATACCGTTCTTGCTGCTTCACTAGTAGCTGATTTTTAACCCGCAAAAGGGAGACTTGATGCACAAGAGATGTAATATGCCATGGTATCCGGGATATCTTGTCATTCTGCTGGCAAGTGTAGTGTTTGGTTGTGGTGGATGCAGTTTTTCTCTGGATAGTCAGATGGATATACATCCGCCGGATATGCATAACAGCAGAAATGCCCTCGACTGGAGCGGAACCTATGCCGGAACCCTTCCTTGTGCTGATTGTTCCGGTATTCGCACCACTCTGACTCTCACCCCGGCGCATACCTATGTGCTTAAATCCATCTATCTCGGGGTAAAGGCAGCACGCACGGAGTATATCTGCGAGGGTGTGTTTACCTGGGATGATGCCGGTAGCAGAGTAGAACTTCTCGATATGCCGGGGGGCCGTAAACGGTTTCAGGTGGGAGAGAACAGGCTCTTTGCCCTGGATCAATCCGGGAAACGTATACACGGAGAGCTGGCTGAAATGTATGTTTTGGAGCGCGTAAATGATGTTGATGCCGAGAATGTTGCGGCGGCAGTTGCTGTGTTTGCGGATAAACCCTGGGAGCTCGTTGAGTTGCGCGATGCTCCTCTTGAAGAAGGCCAGAGCGGGGCTGCATGGCTGGTATTCGAGCGCGAGTCGCAACGTGTGTACGGTTCTGCCGGATGTAATCGCCTCACCGGGGGCTGGAAGGTGGGCAATGAAGCCCTGCAGCCGCAGACACATGCGCGCCGGATTTCTGCTCCGTTGCCTTTAAGCCTCAGCCCCCTGGGCACTACTATGATGGCTTGCCCTCCCGGGATAATGCGCCTTGAAGGTAAATTTCTCTCTGCCTTGGCAGGCGTTACCGGGATGTATCTGGATGGTGATGCATTGACCATGGTGGATAAGAGCGCACGGATGGTGGCAAGATTCAAGGAGCGTAAAACTCCATAGAGAAATTTCTCGCCTGGGTGCGCAAAAAAGGAGTTGAGGCTTGAACTTACGGGGAATACAGAGGGTGGTGAAAATGAGCCAGCATAGCTTGAGGTTGCTGTTTGTTCTTGTCGTTTATGGCATACTGTTTCCCGTTGCAATGCCCGGGGTGGCTCTGGCGCAGAAACATGCCCCTATGCTGCCCCGGGTTTACCACGCAGAGGTCAATGTCAAAGGTTGGTGGATGAGTGAAAAGCTTGACGGAGTGCGGGCCTACTGGGACGGGGAAGCCCTTTACAGTAAGAACGGAATACTTTTGAGACCACCGCCGAAATTTACTTCAGGATTCCCCCCTTTTCCCCTTGAAGGTGAACTCTGGGGCGGGCGTGGCACCTTTGCGCAGACCGTTTCCAGCGTATTGCAGCAGCAAGCAAATTCAGGCTGGCTCGAACTCAAATATGCCATCTTCGATGTTCCACAGATGCCCGGGAATTTCAGAGTGCGATTGCAAAAGGCCGAGAGCTGGATTGCGCAGCATCACCCTGCATACGCGTTTCTAGTTCCCCAGACAACAGTTGAGGATGCTGTCCATTTGTCACGTTACCTGGATGAAGTGGTGAAGCATGGCGGAGAGGGCTTGATAGTGCGCGACCCCGAAGTGGCATATACCCCGGGACGCAGTGCCGCCATTCTCAAAGTGAAGCGCTTTGAGGATGCTGAAGCTACAGTGGTGGGTCATGTGCCAGGTAGTGGGCGCAACGAGGGGCGCATGGGGGCATTGCGGGTGCTCTCCCCTGAGGGCTTAGAATTCAAAATCGGTACCGGTTTTACCGATGCGGAGCGTAATAATCCGCCTCCGTTAGGGGGTGTGGTAACTTATAAATTTACCGGTCACTATAAATCGGGGATTCCGAGGTTCCCCGTATATCTACGCGAGCGCGCTGATAAGGGGCTCTAACTCTTTGGTATTGGGGGGAAATGTTTATGATTGAGTATTTTCTGAACCTGAATCCTGTTCTCCAGGCATTGCTTGCAACCCTGTTTACCTGGGGTATGACTGCTGCGGGTGCTGCCCTGGTGTTTTCTGCGCGTGAAGTCAAGCCTAAGTTGCTGGATTGCATGCTTGGATTTGCCGCCGGGGTTATGATAGCTGCAAGTTTCTGGTCACTGTTGGCTCCGGGGATCGATATGGCGGAGCAGATGGAGCAGATCCCCTGGCTGATAGCAGCCCTGGGGTTTATGAGTGGCGGGGTCAGCATGCGTCTGGTGGATAAATTTTTGCCTCATCTCCATCCCAGTCTTGCCACGAACCAATCTGAAGGGGTTAAAACCTCATGGCAGCGCAGTACGTTGCTGGTACTCGCGATAACTATGCACAACTTCCCCGAAGGACTGGCGGTGGGGGTGGCTTTTGGAGCAGTAGCAGCTGATCTGCCTTCCGCGAGTATCGGGGGTGCAGTGGCTCTGGCTATCGGAATCGGGATCCAGAATTTCCCCGAGGGGACCGCGGTATCTATGCCTCTGCGCCGAGAGGGGTTGAGTGCTAAAAAGTCGTTTACTCTGGGGCAACTTTCCGGGGTAGTGGAGCCAATCGCCGGGGTGTTGGGCGCTCTGTTTGTTCTGTATATGCGCGATATCCTCCCATTTGCACTGTGTTTTGCTGCCGGAGCCATGATCTTTGTGGTGGTTGAGGAGTTGATCCCCGAATCTCAGCGCAAACAAGCGCATATTGATCAGGTCACCATGTTTACTCTGGTGGGGTTTTCCGTAATGATGATTCTCGATGTGGCCTTGGGATGATTTTTACCGTATTCTGGCACTGAAGAATACGTTTTGAAAGTCATTGTGCTCGCCCCACATAAATATTTAGAGCTGACTTTTCTCGAACTAGTATAACGCCCTGATTCGTTGAGATTTGCAGTTTGGCTGAAATGCCATGTACTGAGAAAGGATTACGATGGAAGAGATCCGCGAATACGATCTGTGTGTACTGGGGTGTGGGCCGGGTGGTTTTGCCGGGGCGATGCGCGCATTCGATTTTGGTGGCCATGTATGCATTATCGAAGGGGGCGAGATCGGCGGTGCCGGGGTTAAAGACGGGGCTCTGGCATCTAAGACCATGTGGGAACTGGCTAAGGACTATGCCGTTGCCAATCGAGTAGACCGCGGATATCGTGCTACCGGCCTTAGTGTGGACTTTAAGACCCTTATGGCTACAGTGGAGCAGGCAGTTAAAGAGCGTCAGTATCAGATGCTCACACAACTGGAAACTTTTTCCCCTCAACGCTGGAGTGGGGCCGGCTCCATTTCTCTACGTAACGGCTGGGCGCAGTTTCGCGATCCCTATACCGTATCCGTACAGCCCAAGTCAGGTGGCGCCTATCTTGTCAGGGCCAAAAATTTTCTTATTGCCACCGGTAGCTGTCCGCGACCCTATCCCGGGGTTGAGGTGGATCAGCGCCGGATCTTTGATTCCGACGGAATTAACAACATCGAGCGCTTTCCCAAACGCCTTTTGATTATTGGAGCCGGGGTGATTGGGTGTGAATATGCTACTATTTTTTCCAGTTTTGGGCATACCGTGGTTCACCTAGTCGATCATAAGGATCGGGTTCTTCCGTATGAGGATGGTGATGTGAGCCGGTTTGTCCACCGCAATCTGGAAAAAGATGGAGTAAAGATCCATCAGTCGGCGACTCTGCGCAAGGTGGAGCACCACCCCGATTATCTGCGTGCGATTCTTGATTTCCCCGATGCACACAGCGAAGTACTGGAAATCGACAATGTCCTGTTTTCCGTGGGGCGCAAGCCAAATCTGGAGAGACTTAAACTCGAAAATGCCGGGGTAGATGTGGATGAGCGAGGTTATCTGACTACCGGTTCAGACTGCCGTGTGGCGCAGAATATTTTTGCCTGTGGAGACGTAACCTGCCATCCTAATCTGGTTAATATTGCTGAGATGGAAGGGCGGATGGCGGCGAAAGTCATGTTCTGTCGGGACATGTATCCCCTAAACTACCGCAATATGTCAGCGATCATGTTTTTGAATCCCTCCATTGCGACAGTCGGGCTTAGTGAGGAACAGTGCCAGGAAAAAGGTTATAATTTCAGGGTTGCGTATGTGAGTAATGCCATGATGAGCCGGCCCATCGCAATGCGGAATACGCGCGGGTTTGTGAAAATCATTGTTCACGATGACCATGATATGAAGATACTGGGGATGCGTGCCGGGGGGCCTCAGGTTTCCAATGTGGTTACAGCTATCGCTCATTTTATGGATCACGATAAAGGGGCAGCCGATGTGCTGAAGTCCGTTTACCCCCACCCGAGTATTTCTGAGATTACCCAGGAATGTCTGCGTCTGTTGTTGGGGAAGTCCGTGTACAAGCCGCAGGCATTTCCGGATAAAATGTGGGTTAAGACCTGGACCCCGGATAAAGGCTATGCTGCACTGCAGGCGCATTCATTGGATAGTTGCAGTATAGAGAAGGCGAAATAGGGATCGTTTCGGCTCTAGATGCTATCAAAAAAACAACGCCCGCTCTTGAGAAAAGCGGGCGTTGTTTTTTTGCGTGTGTTTTGTGGGATCAGTCCGAATCAGGTTGATTCTCCCAGCAGAGCACTACGCTCTTCCATGCAGAGCTCATAGTGGTGGTGAGTGGAGCGCGCATTGGCAAGGTACACATTTTTTACTGCGGGGTCGTCGATTTTTTCGGCCATCTCCAGCAGTTCCTTTTCCAACTCCGCTTCTTGATCGATGGCGAGCTCGATGGCCTTGCGCTCATCAAAGTCTCCTAGCATCGCCTGTTGCAGAGCTTTCCACCAGCTTGATTCTGTATCCGGTTCGCGCGCAATAAAGGCTTCGAAGTCGGTAATGTCATCCCCTTTGTAGAATTCGAAGAACATATGCGCGTGTTGCTTCTCTTCCTGGGCCAGGATTTCAAAAGCACGTTTGGCGTGGTCATCAAACATTTTTTCAGCGGCGTACTTATAGAAGTCCATAGCATCCTTTTCAGTCTGCATGGCATCCTTGATTGCTGCCTGTAGATCCAATTTTTCACTCATGAGGAATCCCCCTTCTTTAATATCGCGGTTAAACCAGTATGTCAGGTTAACAGTGTGTCGGTTAAATTCTATTGCCCGGTTTCTTGCCCCGGCTAAGTCATGCCAGGCCCAGGCTCGTACAAAGTAAACGCTGGACATTGTATACAATTGCATCCATGCATGCAATCGTTTAGCCCTAAATTAATCTGCCACCCGCGCCCTTGCGCCTGTAATCATGGTTCCTTTGTAACTAATCACCATTTGCAGTCGTGGCTAGTGGAACCCATGGCCGTTCGTCTGTCGCTATGGACGGCGCAAAGTGTCCCTTGGAATGGGTGCCACAGGGCCTTGCTGAGTAGTTACGTTCCATTTTAATTGGGGTTGAACAGCACACATCCCTGGTTGAGGGGGATTTTCAGCAACAAAGGCCCCCCTGTAGATCTCAGGAGGGCCTTTGTATGTGCTCGGTTATGTGACTGTGAATGAGTCACTGATGTTTTGTTTTACTGCATGAAAACACTCAGTTCCACGCGCCGATTCTGCTGTCTTCCGGCAGTAGTGTCGTTGCTGGCAAGAGGTTTGTCTTCACCGAAACCTTTGGTAATGAGCTTTTTAGCGTTGAGACCAGCTTCTTTCACCAGGTAGTCTTTGACTGCGTCTGCGCGTCTCTGTGACAGCTGCTTGTTGTAGGCGGCAGCGCCTACGCTGTCAGTATGTCCGGCGATCATGATCTCCTGCTCGGGATATTGTTTGATGAACTTCACGGCTTTGGCCAATTCAGGGGCATGGCCTTCGTGGATTGCAGCCTTGTTGGTGTCAAATTGAAGCATAAGGCTTATTTTAAGCTGACATCCGTTTTCGTCAACTTGTGCCCCTGCCGGAGTTTTAGGACAGCGATCCTTGAAGTCAATTACGCCGTCATCGTCGCTATCAAGGCAGCAACCTTTACTGTCAACCGGAGCACCTGCCGGAGTATCGGGGCAGGCATCATCCGCATCAATTACACCATCGTTGTCGCTATCAAGTGCGCAGCCGACACTGTTGACTGCAACCCCTGTGGGAGTATTGGGGCACTTGTCATTGTAGTCAAAAACGCCGTCGTTGTCGCTGTCAAGCGCGCAGCCTTTGCTGTCGACCGGGGCACCGGCCGGAGTATCGGGGCATTTGTCTTTGTAATCGAATACACCGTCATTGTCGCTGTCGAGGCAGCAGCCTTTGCGGTCGACCGGGGCACCGGCCGGAGTGTCTGGGCACGCATCGTTTTCATCCAGAACGCCGTCGTTGTCGCTGTCGCGCTTAGCGCTTTCGCCAAGGAAAAACACCAGACCCGCCTGATAAAGAAGGCTGTTGGGTTCACCGCTCGTATCAAGCATGTGGCGTACCTCGGTGTTCAGGGCAATATCTTTGCTTATGAAGTACTTAAGTCCTGCGCCGTAGTTGAATTGAGCCTGGTTTTCGTCTTCGAGGCCGTCCTTGCCGTCAATGCCCAGATAGCCGAGGGCAGCAGAGACGTAGGGCACCAGTCGCTCTTCGGGCATGAAGTGATACAGGGCTCCGATTGAAGCTGTTGCGAGGTCGGTGTCCTGATCTCTACGCTCCGGGGAGTAAGATGCGGCAAAGTAGCTGCTCAGATTGGCAGAGTAGTTGTATCCGAGCCCGAGGGAGTAGTTGATTTCGGGGTTGTAATCATCTGTACTCTCTTTTTCAAATCCACCGATCATCGGGTTAATGAAGAAGCGGCCCTCCTGGGCTGCCTGGTTGAGATCTGAGGCAAATCCGAGCACGGGAAGGCAGAATAATAACATCAACAGTAGGGCTAATTTTTTCATGGTTCCTCCTTATGAAGTGCATTGCACAAAATTACGCAGGGTGTCTCAAGAAAGACACGTAAACCCTGGCCAAAATATTATTGAATGTGTTTAACCGTTATTTGAACTTAATCATATTCTTTGCTTGACTCTACCACAACATAAAAATAACACAAATATCACAGAGCTGAATTGAGCCCGATTTCTGTACAGGGAGCCAGGTTCAAATACTGTTCTGTACGATTATCCGGAAGTTTCAGGAATAGGGGGGGTGTTAATAGCCTGGCATGGATAATCCGGGGCAGGGTCGCGGATCTGCATTAAACAGGGGGCACAATCTTATGTTTTTTGGAGCTTTGGTAAAGGATTATTAATCACTCCGTGTCGAATTGACGGAGATACTCTGCAAGTCCGGCGCGCTTTTTTTCATCCAGAGGGGAGAATTCTACGCCTGAAAGATACATGTCTGATTCGGTGGCGTGTGTGTGTACGACTTCGCCACTGAGATTGATGATGGTGTCAGCAAGTGCGATATCCATCTTCAGTTGCAATCCTTCCACCAGTGGGATGCGGGTTTCAATCAGCAGTCCCCTTTCACTCGCATCCAGAGTGCGCCCCATATCCTGGGAGAGTTCGCTGCCATCGCTCTTGACCACATAGTAGACTAGATTATGGGTTTCAAATCGCTGGTGTCTGCGCCGTTCTTCCATGTATTGTACCCTCCCTCTTTTCAGTTCAGATCCACAGAGGCGTCCTTGGTGGCCATGACGATATTAACCGGATTCTGTGCTTCAAAAATCTTGTAGTCACTGGTGTTGCTTGTGCGTGCGATATTTACCGTGGTTACTTGAATGGTGTAACCGTTGTTTTCGAAAAAATCCGTCGCTCCCGTGAGGGTATCGAGGGTTGATGCAGTAAGTACGATGCGCCCATCCGGGTTCAGACGTGCATCTATAGTTTCGAGCAGACTCCAGAGTTTACCCCCTGAACCACCGATAAAGACACGATCCGGATCCGGGAGTCCTTCCAGACATGATGGTGCTTCCCCTTCGATAATGCGGACATTGCGCGTAGAAAATTTATTTAAATTATGCCGTAGGAATCCCAGGTATTCACTGTTACGCTCCACCGCATATATGCGTCCATGCGGAAGGAGAAAGTCAGCTTCGACACAGATTGAACCGCTTCCGGCGCCGATATCCCACAGGGTCATGTCCAGGCGTAGTTGCAGCTTGGCCAGGGCAATAACCCGCACTTCCTCGGGGGTGATCTGCTTCTTGAGTGATTGGAATTGGGAGTCCGCGATCCCCAGAGTCGGCTGATACTGCATGCCTTCATGGTCGAAGCGCTTGATAAATATAAGCACGTTCAGAGGCGAAATATTCATGTCAAGAAGCGCTTTTACCGAAGTCTCTTCAATCTGCTCCTCCTCTCCCCCCAGGTTTTCACACACGTATACCGAATATCCTTCGCGTCCACGATGTAACATCTCGCGCGCAATAGCGCTTGCAGGGCAGCGATCGTGGGTTAATACCGCGGCCTTGTCATTGGCGATGATGCGGTTCACCACCATGGTCAGTGGTAGCCCTTCGGCGGAGATGAAGACAGCGTCATCCCAAGGTTGCTTGATGCGTGCGAATGCGAACTGGGCCGAAGTAACATTGGGGACAAATTCCAGGTTTTCCGCCGGGATGTTGCGCAAAAGATCGCGCCCGATACTGAAAAATAGCGGGTCACCTGAGGCCAGCACTACAATATCTGCATCCATAACTTCACGCAATTGCTCGCATACATCGGCTTCGTGTTCTAAAATCCGTTTTTCGCCTTTGAGGTTGTTGAAGAGTGCGAGTTGCTTAGGAGCACCAACAATGACGTCAGTTTGTTCCAGCAGCTGCAGCGCGCGCTGGCTGAAGCCTTCCTGCCCTTCAATTCCGGCACCTACAACGTGAATAGTCCCCATGTGCTACATCCTTTATGCAATAGTATCAATTCTATGGTTTCCTGATGAGATTAGCCCCTTCACTCCTGAGCGTCAAGGGTGATCCCGCCATCTTCAATGGCTGTCTGGATAAGTTCCCACACCTCTTCCTCACCATTGCGTTTCAGCGCGGAAAAGAGGGTAAAAGCATCAGTGGGCAGACCGGTGGCCCTGGCAATCTCAACTACCGCTTTCTGATGCTGGCTGCGTTTTAACTTATCTGCCTTGGTAATAACCGGTATGGTCATGATACCGTATTCTTCGAGCCAGTCGAGCAGCTGCAGATCTTCGTCGCGCGGAATGCGACGAATATCGAATAATACCACAACAGCACAGAGGGCGGGGCGATTCTGCAGATAGGTGCGAATCATAGGGCCCCATTGTTTTTTTACCCCTTTAGGAACCTTGGCAAAACCATAACCGGGCAGATCCACCATGCTTATGTTGTTGTTGACGCAGAAGAAATTGATTAGCTGGGTGCGCCCCGGGGTAGAAGAGGTGCGCACCAGACTTTTACGCTGGAGTAATACGTTAAGCAGAGAGCTTTTCCCCACGTTGCTGCGCCCGGCAAAGGCGATCTCAGGCATTATTGCTTCCGGATAATGTGCCGGAGCAGTAGCGCTTTTTATAAATTCAGCGGACTTCACATGCATGGCGGTTTCTCTCATTAATATTGAAGGTTGCGATTAAATCAACTTTTTCAGGATACCTTATACCCTGACCTGGACGCAATGGAATTGGACGATGTAAGACGCGTGAAGCTTTTCAGCACTCATTTTGGCGACGTCGTTGCGCTGGTGCAACCTCCGCCACCCGGGGTTTCGATGCGGATACATTCGCCGGACTGAACGGTTATGCTGTTTTTTGCACCCAGGTTTACCTCGGTTGTATCCGCGCGCACCAGAAGATTGCGTCCCCGTGCTCCGGGTTGGGCGTCGCCAAGAGCGTATGGGACAAATACCCGGCGTTCGGAGAGGATGGATACCTGCAATGGGCTGAGAAAGCGGAGTTCGCGCACCAGGCCGTCGCCGCCATGCCACTGCCCCGTACCACCGGAGCCCCGCCGGAGGGCAAAGGTGTCGACCACCACGGGATAGCGCTGTTCGAGTATTTCCACATCGGTAATGCGAGTATTGGTCATGTGGGTGTGGATTCCACTCGCGCCGTGCCAGCCAGGGCCGGCGCCGCTACCCCCGCCGATGGTTTCGTAATAGCCGAAGCCTTCTGCGCCGAAGGTGAGGTTGTTCATACACCCCTGTGATGCCGCAACGAGCCCGAAGGCGCGGAACACCACATCCACAATACGCTGTGAAGTGAGGACATTCCCCCCTACTACGCCCAGGTCCGGTGCCGGATCGAGAATGGAGCCGGGGCGCGTGATGATCTTAACCGGGCGCAGACACCCCTGATTCAGCGGGATCTCCTCAGCGATCATGGAACGCAGACAGTAGAGTACTGCCGAGGTTGTGACAGCACGCGGGGTGTTGAGATTCCCCCACTGTTGCGCACCGGTGTCACTGAAGTTGAAGATTGCGCTCCCATCGGAGGCTATATGGAGATTCAGGGCGATGCGTGTTCCGTCGTCAAGGTAGTCGTGGGCGTGCAGTTCTAACCATCCCTGAGCTTCGGGATTCGTATCAACGTGTTCGAGCCTTATGCGCTGCAAACAGCTGCGCACACAGCGTTCCGCATGATCCTGGATGTGTTGCATATAGGCTCTGACGCAGGGGAGACCGTGATGGCGGTAAAGTTCAAGCAACAGATTGGCGCCACAGCGGTTGGCGGCAATCTGGGCCCGGACATCGGAGATATTATCCTCGATGCGTCTGCTTCCCGGGACTGGTTCTCCATGTCTATCAGCGCCGGGGCTCACAAGAATCTCGCGCAAGTCCTGCTCCTTAAAAATGCCGGCGGCCACAATCTTTAAAGAGCGAATGGCACACCCCTCTTCAGCAAGAAACGCGGAAAATGGTGGCATGGAACCCGGAGTCAAACCGCCGATATCCGCATGGTGGCCACGATTAGCCACATACGCCACAATGGTGCTATTCAGCCATACCGGCGTGATGAGAGTGATGTCGGGCAGATGGCTGCCACCCCGTGAGGGGTGGTTGCTCAGGATGGTGTCGCCGGGGCACAGCTCAATCTGTGGATCTTCAATCTGCGCCTTTACCGCATGACTCATGGCACCCAGATGTACCGGAGTGTGGGGAGCATTTGCCACCAGATTCCCGTCCGCATCGAACAGAGCGCAGGAAAAATCGTAACGTTCCTTGATGTTGGTGGAGATGGCGGTGCGCTGCAGGGCTCTGCCCATTTGCTCGGCAATAGAGATGAAGCGATTGCTGAACAACGCCAGTTGAACCGGATCCGGGGCGGCTGACGCGGTTTCTTCCGTATGCGGTGCGGGTTGCTCTTCGTGTGAGTGGGTTTGGATAATCAGGTCGCCATATTGATCCAGGCGCGCATGGAATCCGGGCTCGAGTACGATGGTGGCGGTGTCCTGAATCACCAGCGCGGGGCCTTCAATGCTGGCATCTCCCAGGGTGGCGAAATCGAATACCGGTGTCTTTAGCCAGGTGCCGCTGAAGTAAACCTCTGAAGTGGTGAGCGCAGATGTCGCAGATGCATGATGAGACGGTGCGGGGGCAAGGGAAGATGAAGAAGAGCTGGTGCGAACCCGTAGATGGTCTACCTCTATAGGACGGTCGAGATTGAAGCCAAATTCGCGTTTGTAGGCGGCATGGAATGCTGCGCTGAAGTTACCATCTGCAGGGGCGGGGATGAGCACCCCCTGGTCAGTGCCACGATAGCGCAGTTGCATATAGTGACGACTCCGGAGTTGTTCCGGAAGATAGCCGTGCTGTTTCAGCTCCCGGAGTGTTTCTGCTTCGAGTTCATACAGGCGCAGGTTGCACTGGGTCAGCTGTGCGGAGTCAAGGATTCCGCGGGATGCTTCTTCACGAGTTGCAACCTGAGGTGCGAGTTCCATACCGCATGCAGACAGAACCCCGGCATGGCGATGGATGTGAATCGTATCTATTCCTAGTTTACGCGCCATGGCACAGGCGTGTTGGCCCCCGGCGCCGCCGAAGCATGCGAGCTTATGTTCCGCCAGGTCAAAGCCACGCTGCACCGAGACTTCGCGGATGGGGCGCGCCATAACCTCATTTGCAACATCGAGGAACCCGGCGGCAATCTCCGCGCAGCTCATGGATGGGAGGCCCTGTTGTGTCTGCCAGGTGTTAACTTTGTGTACAAGGCGGGAAAACGCGTCCTGGGTTGCTTCCATATCCAGGGGCAGGTCTTCGCTCGGGCCAAATACGCGGGGGAAGAACTCAGGCTGGAGCCGTCCCAACAGGAGGTTGGCATCGGTTACCGCGAGATGCCCGTGTTTACGGTAGCACACCGGGCCGGGGTGTGAGCCGGCTGATTCGGGGCCGACTTCAAAAATTCCGTGACGGAAGAAGAGGCGCGAGCCTCCGCCCGCAGCCACGGTGCGAATGTCCAGCTGCGGGGTCTGGATGGGGATGCCGGCAATGGTGCAGGTGTCGGTGAGGTCGAGCTCTCCATCAAAGCGGGAAACATCGGTAGAGGTGCCGCCCATATCGAATCCGATAACTGCGGTGCTTTTTGCGGGATTGTACGCGGTTTGTGCATAACCGCTTACCCCGCCAGCGGGCCCGGAGAGGAGCGCGCGACTTCCGCAGAAGGAGGTCTCGGGCACTAACCCCCCGTCCGAAGCCATGAACAACAATTCGGTAGTGCACAGTTTGTCGCTGAAGGAGTTGCGGAAGCTGCGCGCATAGGCCATCACCACCGGGGTGAGATATGCATCTACTACACAGGTGTTACCCCGCGGCACCATGCGTGCAATGGGCATCACCGCGTGAGACAGGGATATCTGCTTGAATCCTGCCTGGACAGCGAGTTCCCCGAGGATCTGTTCATGTATGGGGCACAGATAGGCGTGGGCGAACACCACCGCAATACTTTCACATCCACGCGAGCGTGCAAGCTTAAGTTTCTCCAGGATGAGTACGGGATCCGGATGGCGCTCACACATAAAACCGGAGCCATCAATGCCGGTGTAGGTGAAGGTCTCGCCCGGTTGTGCAGGGCGGATACGTTCCTCCACCTCCAGCACTTCGGTATACAGGGGCGTTCGATTTTGCGGTTTCAGACTGAAGAGCTCATCCCGACTCTGATCTCCGATCTGAAGCAGATCGCCGAGTCCGGAGCTGATCACCAGCAGAGTAGAGGAGCCCTGTCGCTCCAGCAGGGCATTAGTGGCTACCGTGGTCCCCATGCGGATCGAATCGATGCGGGCTCCACTAAGGTTGCGCGTGTCCTCCCCTGCAGCAGCCATGATACGCCGGATCCCTTCAAAGGGAGCATCGGCATAGTTGGCTGGATCTTCGGAGAGAAGTTTCAACACCTGTTCACTGCCGTCGGGCAGGCGTGCGTACACGTCGGTAAAGGTGCCGCCGCGATCTATGGCAAAACGGTATCCGCTCGATTGCTGCATAGCCAATTTATCATCCATCTTTTTTATTGTTTCAGCCCGTTAGCTCAAAACTATGGACTTTAGTCCAAGCCTTTCAGGTGCTACTCATATTTCCTTCTCCCATGGGGAGAAGGTGCCCCGGAGGGGCGGATGAGAGAGCTTTTTCATAGCCTGTTTTCCCCTCACCCCAAACCTCTCCCCTGAGTGGGAGAGGGAGATTTTAATTGTGCGACTTTCAGTCGCAATTCAACCTATGGACTTTCAGTCAATAGTGGTTTAAGTCTGGCTCAAACCCCGGGTGACCATTTCGTATAAATCCGCAGAGATCCGGGCGTTTTTACCCAGGTATTCCAATTCAGCCCGCATAAGTGCACTGCGGTGTTGTGCGTAAATGGGCCAGCGCAGGAGGGGGACAACCAGACCTGCGCTTATCTGGGGGTTGAACTGATCAATGGCTTCAATCTGTTGGCGCAGGAAGGAATATCCTGAGCCGTCAGGGGCATGAAAATGCACCGGATTCGCCCGGGTGAAGGTGCCGATAAGGGCGCGTACCCGGTTAGGATTTTTCAGGCTGAAGCATTCCTGCTCCATCAAATATTTTACCTCATCAAGGCAGTCATCACGGTCAGCACGCGCCTGGAGTGCAAGCCATTTGTCCACTACTAGCGTGTCGTCGCGCCAGCGGGCATAGAATTCCTTCAGAGCGCGGGTGCGGCGCGCCGATTTCTCATGTGTTAACAAGGCAAGGGCAGCGCTGATATCGGTCATGTTATTCGCGTTGGCGTATTGGTGCCATACCCACTCCTGCGCTTCGATATCCTCAAGGGCGGCAAGATAGCTTAGAGCGACATTTTTCAGACTGCGCTGCCCGATGGCCTTCGGGCTGAGCTGATATGCGCCGTCATCCCGGTTGCGGCGATAACACTCCTTAAAGTCCTGGATGAGGCTTTGTGCCAGGCGTTTTTTTGTCCGGATGTGCACACGATGGACAGTTTCAGGGTTGACCGCTTTACCCCTGGAGACCAGGTTTTCGGCAAGAAATCCTTCAGTGGGGAGGGTCAGAATCAATGCGCTCAAAGCCGGGTCATTGCTGGTGTCATGCAGGATGGCGCTCCATGCTTCCAGCAGCTCCTTCTCCAGCTCAATGGGGGCGTTGCTGACTATGGCATCGAGCATCTTATCCAGCATCAGGGTTTGGCCGGCGTACCAGCGATTCACCGCATCATCATCGTGGCGCAGGAGAAACAGCAGGGCAGAGCGCTGCACTCCGGTATCGATTTTAACCGGAGCGGAGAATCCACGCAGCACCGACGGTGTACTGTGTGCAGGGATATCGCTGAATGTGAAGGTCTGCTGTGCAGTATTTAGAATCAGGACAGCTTCGTGGCTGTTTTCCGTGCGGATCTGCTCAGGGGCAATCCCTTTGGGGTGCAGGGGGCATTTATTCCCCTGCGCATCAAACAGAGCGATTTTAACCGGGAGCATAAAGGGGTGTTTATCCTCCTGCCCCGGGGTTGCGGGACAGGATTGGCGCAGGGTGAGGCGCAAATCGGAGCCGGTGCGCGAAGTGTTTAACTGTACCCGGGGTGTGCCCGCCTGGGAGTACCAGAGCATGAACTGGCTCAAGTCGATGGCGTTGGCATCCTCCATGGCGGCGATAAACGCATCGATGGTTACCGCCTCGCCATCGTGGCGTTCGATGTAAGAGCGCATCCCGCGCAGAAAGCCCTCCCAGCCCAGGATGGTCTTGAGCATGCGAATAATCTCCGCTCCCTTTTGGTATATGGTCACGGTGTAGAAGTTGTTGATCTCTATGTAGGATTCGGGCCGTACCGGATGCGCGGTGGGGCCGGCGTCCTCACTGAACTGATGGTTCTGCAACAGGCGTACATCTTCAATGCGTTGGATGGCGGCGCTGTTCATATCCGCAGAGAACTCCTGGTCGCGGAATACCGTAAGTCCCTCTTTGAGGCTGAGTTGAAACCAGTCGCGGCAGGTGATGCGGTTGCCGGTCCAGTTATGAAAATACTCGTGCGCAATGACCGATTCTATTCCAAGAAAATCCGCATCTGTCGCGCTTTCCGGACACGCGAGGACATAGCGTGAGTTGAAGATATTCAGCCCTTTGTTTTCCATCGCCCCCATGTTGAAGTCATCTACGGCGACAATCATGTAGCGCTCCAGATCACATTCGAGGCCGAAGCGTTCTTCATCCCACTCCATGGCCCTCTTCAAGGCGTGCATGGCGTATTCGCATTTATCGGCATTGCGGTGTTCCACATATATCTGCAACAGAATATCGCGCCCCGATCGGGTGCGGTAGGTTTGTTCATGGCAGTGCAGATCTCCCGCTACCATGGCAAACAGATATGACGGTTTGGGAAATGGGTCCTCCCAGGTGGCAAAGTGACGTCCATCTCCGAGATCACCTTCAGCGATTAGGTTGCCGTTGCACAGCAGAATCGGAAAGCGCTTGCGCTCGGCGCGCAAGGTGGTCGTGTAACGCGCCATTATGTCAGGGCGGTCGGGAAAGAAGGTGATACGCCGAAAGCCCTCCGCCTCGCATTGAGTGCAAAATATTCCTGCGGAGAGATACAGCCCTTCGAGGGCAGCGTTGTCACTCGGATTGATGCTGGTGGTAATCTCCAGGGTGCAATAAGGAGGAAGATCGCGGATGCTGAGCCCGGCTTTGTCCTGGGTGTAAGACACCGGGCTGAGAATGTTTTCGTTGCACTTGATCTGCTGCAGGATTAGGTCGTGCCCATCCAGATGCAGTGGGGTGTCGGGAGAGGTATCCGGTGCGCGTTTGAGTTTCAGGGTGCTGTGAACGGTGGTGTCCTCGGAGGCGAGATTAATATCCAGGGTCACATACTCAATCAGCCACGGTGGGGGTATATAGGCACCACGCCGGATGGTCTGTGGGGTTGGGCGAGAGGCGGTTGCGTGCATAGATCATTCCTTGCAATCATTGGCTCGATAAGATGTAAAACAAAAAACCCCCGCAAGCGGGGGCTTAATATTTGATAGAGATGGGGCTGCGCCTATAACTGTCAGTCGCGCTCATCGTTTTCTATCAGGATGGTGTCGTCTGTATCATTTTTACCTGAGGAGAGTTGGCGCGGCCGATTATCGTTCAGAAATTTTCCCTCTTTGTCCATGATACGCTCATCATCGAGGATAATCATTCCAGTCTGTTCCACCACATCCTTTTTATACTGATACTGGTATTCCATGCTTTTTTTACGCAGATTGTAACTCATGAACATCCAGATCATGCCCATGATCAGCGCTGCCCCCAGCACCACCGCAAGGGCTATAGAGACATAGAAGACCGTTTCTTCACCGATGTGGCCCACCACCGCTATAATCTCATCAAGCTTGTACCCTACCGCAGCAAGAATCACCAGCAACAAGAGGCCGAGGAGGAACGGAATCTGACGGATAACATAGATCACCGCATGGAATTTCTGGATCCGGCTCTGCTGTTCTGCTGCAGAAAGATGGCGCCTGCCGCTGTCATCGCTCTCTGGCTGATGTCCATACAGATAGCGATCGAATCCCAGCACAATGATTCCAAGGAGAAAGGTGATGGTCAGTGGGACGATAAAGGCAGCGAAGAAAAACGATTTCCATGGGAAGGGAACGTTTTCTGGGCCTAATTGACTGATGAAGCTGACGAAGAAGATGAACCCTTCGATCACCCCGATAAGTATAAGGTACTTGATAAACAGATCTTTGAGTTCTTCTCGCTCAAAGAGGGTAGCGATCCCCTTGAGGGTAGAGGGCTCTTTGCTGTGTTTATCTTCTTGTTCCTGTGTATGCTTTTGGTTCTCTTTCTTTTCCTGCGACACAACGCTCTCCTGCCTGGACTGAAACGCAATGATCATTGCATGCGTACTTGGATGTCATATCAGATTGATGTTTCAGTGTGACTGTAGATTAAGCGGTAATGTAGATGTGGATGTGCACGTAGTAACAAAACGTGCCCGCATACATTGTTCTTCACATATGCATAATCTCGAAACGCGCACTATAAAACATTTTTTTGTCCATGTCTGTCACAAATTGGAAGCGCTGCGCTCGAAGTTGGATTTGTTACGAGCGCAGCGCGAGGGAGTCAACGCTTAACTGCGTTCCAGGGCCTGCTCAATGTCCGCAATAATGTCATCTATGTGCTCAATGCCCACTGAAATACGGATTAGGTCGGGAAGAACACCCGAAGCGCTTTGTTCCTCGGCGCTGAGTTGGCGATGCGTGGTACTTGCCGGATGCAGCACGCTGCTACGCACATCGCCGACATGTATTACCATGGCTATCAGTTCTGTAGCTTCCATGAAGCGCTTTCCCGCTTCTGCACCCCCTTTGATCCCGAAGGTGAGTACCCCGCCCGCACCTTTGGGAAGATATTTTTGCGTCAGAGGGTAGCTCGGATGGCTCGGCAAGCCGGGATAGGATACCCAGCTGACCTTGGGATGCTGTTCCAGGTGTTCCGCCAAGGCCAGGGTGTTGGAGCTGTGGCGTTCCATGCGGATATGCAGGGTTTCAAGCCCTTTATTGAGGAGGAAGGCGTTCATAGGGGCCATACTCATCCCCAGATCGCGCAGGAGCTGGACCCGGGCTTTGACGATATACGCCATATTGCCGAATTTTTCCGTATAACGCAGGCCGTGATAACTCGGATCGGGCTCGGTCAGCTCCGGATATTTGTTGTCTGCACTCCAGTTGAATTTTCCTCCATCCACAATGACCCCACCAACGCTGGTGGCATGCCCGTCGATGTGCTTGGTGGCTGAATGCACCACAATGTCGGCGCCTAACTCCAGGGGACGGCACAGGTGCGGGGTGGGGAAGGTGTTGTCGATAATCAGGGGAACTTGCATATCCTGCGCAATTGCGGCAAACTTTTCAAAGTCGAGGACGTTGAGTCCCGGATTGCCGATGGATTCAGCGAAGAGTGCGCGTGTTTGGGGAGTGAATGCAGCTTTTATTTCTTCCGCGCTCGCATCGGGGTCTACACTTGAGACATTGATCCCCATCTTGGGGAAGGTGTTGTGAAACAGGGAATGGGTTCCGCCGTAGAGGGTGTTGGCACAGACGATGTGCTGTCCGTTCTGGCAGATATTCAGGAGCGACATGGAGATCGCCGCTTGCCCCGATGAGGTTGCCAGCGCGGCTACTCCCCCTTCAAGCTGTGCCATCTTGTCTTCGAAGGCAGCCCAGGTGGGATTGCTGATGCGCGAGTACATGTGATCGGCGCAGTCGAGGTCAAACAAGCTCGCGATGTGATCGGCTTTTTCATACTTGTATGTAGTGCTCTGGGTAATGGGGACGATACGAGGCTCTGTTTCCTTGGGGCGATAACCCCCCTGGATGCTCAAGGTTTCGGTTTTCCAGTCCGGATTGATCATGGTAGTTCTCCAACGTGATTCAAGATGAGTAAATATCAGTTCTAAATACTTATGTTCCCGATTAAGCGCACCAATGCTAGCGCCTTTTTAGGTGCTTGTCGACAACCAAACCGGAAGTACCTGAGTTCTGAGAGGACATCGGTGATTGTGGTTCGAGGTGCTTTTACCCAGTGTGGTGCGATGTGAAAAAGATTGACGGGGGGTGATTAAAACACAGTTTTACGAAAAGGGAAATCTTGACCTCTGACGCAGATTCTGTTTACATAGCGATGCTGTGAAGAATACGCATGATCGGGGGTTCTGCCACGCTTCAACTTTTAAGCACCTCCAATTATTTGTTTTCGCATGCTGTGATTTCAGCGCGTGCTCGTTCGCTGTGTGGGTGCGCAATTTCAATTTAATTGTTTTAGGAGGATAAAAAATCATGAGATATCTCCTGCCTGTCAGCCTGATTCTGGCTTTGGCAATGGTGACGAGTGCTGGCGCTGTAGATATGGCCGCGCTTACCAATGATGACTGTGTAAAGTGCCATATCGATGCAGTTAAGGATGTTGATGCCCACGGTGCCGCACATGCATATATGGGATGTCAGGATTGTCACTTTGAACATCCACCCATGGGGGAAAATGTTATCCCCTCCTGCGCATTGTGCCATGATCCGGTCGACAGTGATCACTACAGCCTCGACAACTGCGTTGCGTGCCACTACCCGCATCATCCGCTGGATATCGATTTCACTTCTCAGAGCAATGTGAAGCCTGCATGTCTGAGTTGCCATCCGTCGCAGGGCAAGGAGATGGAATCCCATCCAAGTATGCATGCCGAAATGGACTGTAATGCATGTCACATGGGGCACGGCCTGGGCGAGGGGCAGTACCTGAACTGTCTGGATTGCCATTCCGGCCATTCCGATGAAATGGTGGTTGCCGATTGCACTAAGTGTCATAAGCCACATAGCCCGGTCGAGGTTACCTATGCAGATGATCTCGACTCAGTCATGTGTGCAGCATGCCATGGTGGGATAGCTGCAGACCTGGAAGCTTCGAGCAAGATGCACACCGGCCTGGAGTGTGCATACTGTCACATGGGCGAGCATATGCAGATTACCGCCTGTGCTGACTGCCATGGAGCTGCGCCTCACGGCGAAACAATGCATGCGAAGTTCCCCAACTGCATCGACTGCCATGTCGATCCGCACGCGTTGGCGGAGTAATTTGTTTTACAGTGTTTAACCAACACGTAGGCTCCGGCTTTCCCTTTGGGTTTGCCGGAGCCGTTATTCAACAAGTCCAGGTGTGAAGGGCGTCAGCGCCACGGGATATGCCATGACAATTGAGATATGTAAATTTTGGGTCGGAGCTTGCTTGAGTCTGGCTGTTGTATTGCTGATGTGTGTGGAGCCGGTCAGGGCGGAGATCGTGGAGGTTCCCCTCGAGGATTCGGATTGCATCAAGTGTCACGTCGACCCTGCGCTGCAGATAGCCGAAGAAGGTGGTGCCCACCGCAGCGCACTGGGATGCTTTGACTGCCATGAGGGTCATCCTCCTGCAGCACAAGCCGTGATCCCTGAGTGCGCTCAATGCCATGCTCCATCAGTCCATGAACACTATACTCTGGGGAATTGTACCCGCTGTCATGCGCCCCATGCGCCGGGGGTTGAACCACTGTCTGCGGTTAATGATGAGGTTCCCGCGATATGCCTTACCTGCCACCAGGATGTGGGGCAGGCGTTCGATGAAATCTACAGTGCGCATACCCATATGGCGTGTACGGATTGTCACCTCGAACATGGAACTGCGGCGGGAGAATTCATGCAGTGCACTGAATGTCATGAACCGCATGCTCCCGAGATGGTATACGCTGACTGTATCGGGTGCCATGCGCCGCACCAGCCAACCGATTACCGCTGGAGCAATACCACACCTGTGGATCAGTGTGCTGCTTGTCATGCTACAGAAGTTGAGACCTTAACACGTGCCGGTGGTGCCCATGCTGATTATGTTGCGTGTAGCGATTGTCATGCGGACCACCCTCCTGCAGAAAGCGGGGTTGTTCCCGCATGTGCCGAATGCCATGCCCCGGATGCCTCGCCTCACTACAGCGTAGGACAGTGTGTCAAATGTCACGACCCTCATGCACCTATGGAAGTGCAGATGGATGCCGTTTCTCCGGTGAAGCCGGTATGCCTCTCCTGCCATGCTCAACCGGGCAAAGAGATGGAGCAGCATCCGAGCATGCATGCGCACATGGACTGTATGGAATGTCATGTCGAACACGGCGAAGCGTTCAGCTGCCTCGATTGTCATGAAGGGCACACCGAAGCCATGCCCAATGCGGAGTGCTTTAAATGTCACCAGGCCCACAGCCCTAGTTACATCCAGTATACAAAGGGCAACGTTGAGCCGCAATTGTGTGGCAGCTGCCATGCGGATCCCTTTGTGCAGCTGGAGAATAACAGCACCCAACACTCAACCCTTGAATGTATTTTCTGTCATCGTCGCACCCACAAGGTTGTCCTTGCATGTGAAGACTGCCACGGACAGCCGCATGACGCCGCTATGCACCGCCAGTTCAGCGACTGTGGAAAGTGTCATCGCGGTGCGCATGATTTGCGCAAGTAGGCATCTATTAATTTTATGAGGCATACGATGAATCGTAGGTTTGGATTTAATGCGGGCTTTCTCATTGCCTGTGCTGTGATTTTGCTGGGCGGAACGTCTATCGCTTATGCAGATATTTATGCGGAGGATATCCCTCCTCTTACTGATGTTGAGTGTGCACAGTGTCATGTGCCGGTATATAACGCTCTCAAGAATGATGGCGGAGCTCATCAGATGGGTTGTCGGGATTGCCATGCAACCTTTCACAATTTCGCGCGTTCTCTGACGTGGGAAGAGCGTGTTCCAGCGTGTGATACATGTCACGGAGCACCGCACGGTGAGGAGCATCCCATGCTGGAGTGCCTGACGTGCCACACCAATGCCCACGCTCCGGTCGCGAGTATTGATGCTGCGGATATTGAGCCTTATTGCAATCAGTGCCATGCGACGCAGGCCAAGGCGTTGGCCAATCCAAGTGCACATGCAGATATGGGATGTTCAGGATGTCACTACGCTGAGCATGGCTATGTGCCAGACTGCACCGAATGCCACGCAAAACCGCATAATCCGTTTGAAAACAATGCCACCTGCACCAGTTGTCATCCGGTTCACGATGTGAGCGAGCTCAGATATGGCACCCATGTAGAAAATGACGGTTGCAGTTACTGTCACAGCACCCAGACCCAGGCTCTGGATAAGGGACACCTGGCGCACTCCATGCTTAACTGCACCTTCTGTCATGCTAATGAACATGGGAATGTCCCCACATGTCAGGAGTGTCACGACACGCCACATACCCAGGAGATGCTGGAAGAATTTGATGGCTGTGCAGCCTGCCATGGTAACGCACATGCTCTGTTGCCCGGGCATTAAACAAGGGGTTAGGTGAGTATATGACAGTGAAGAAAAAGCTTCTGATAAATATCCTCATTTTTCTGGGGTGTGTTGCAATAGCTAGTCTGGCGGTGCTGTATAGCTACGGGTATAAAATATGCTGGCGCTGTGACACCGAAGATTACTACGAGCGCGGGCGGGTTTTTGTGTGTAAAGAGGATGCAGACTTGCGCGAATCCGGCCTCGACTTTTTGCGTGTAGCAGCTTCCAAACAGCAGCCTGGAGCGCAGTTATTGCTTGCAGAATGTTATGCACCACAGCTGCCCCAGGGCTATGAACCAATGGATACACGGGCGTACGCATGCCTCTCCGCAGAACTGGGTCCCAACCCCGCTGCTGCGAGTGAATTTTTTCATAAAGCCCACACCGAGCTCGCACACCGGGAAGATTTAGCGCCACAGGTGCTGCACAACCTCGGGCTGTTGCTCGAAGAGGGAATGCTTGAATCAACCGAAGCAACTCCGGCGGCGGAGGAATATTTTGCTGCCGCCGCCCGGCAGCAATTCTTCCCTGCGCAGCTGCATCTGGGGATGATTTATCACCAGCGCAGCGAATACGCCCGGGCCAGGCGCTGGTTCGAAGAGGCGGCGCAGCGATATAAACATCCAAAACCCGCGCTCCTCATGGGTGATTACTACATGCAGGGGAAGGATGTACCTGTTGACTATGAAAAGGCAATGCACTGGTATCGTCAGGCGCTTTTGGCAGTACAAAAAACCAGTGTGGGGCTCAAACAGGCTGAGCAGGTCGCTGCTGAAGATGTTCCGCGCGCGCGCATGGATATGACGATGCGCAAGCTCCAGCAGGAGCGTATATTTAAGTTCAAAACCCTCTACTACAGAGTGGGAGGCGATGCAGCCACCTATGAAGTGTATAGTGAAGACAATCCGGGACGTATGATAGGAACGGTGAAGCGCAATGTGGAAGGCGTGGTAGCTAGTCTGGCACCTGAAGTCAAGCGAGCTCTTTCGGTGGCGACAGCACAGAAGACCTTTGGTTCCATGAATGAAGGGCTCAACTGGCTCTTGAACGCATATGCCAAAGGGGAGTACGGGAACTTCACCAAATTTGATTTTCGCCTGAAAAATTCACTCACGCAAAACTGAATCCGTATTTTACCCAAATTGCAAATATAACGAGCCGGGCCCGAAGGGGGCTCGGCTCGTTATATTTGAGCCCGGGGAGAATTCCGTTAACGGTAACGTACCTTTGTTACGCCGTCGAGCTTGGAAATTTCATTAACCAAGGTTTGCCCCACAGGGCGATGGTGATGGGTGATGATAAAATCGTACTGGATGCGTTGATTTTCCAAATCGAATTCCTGCTCTATATTTGCAGTGGTAAGGGAATGGGTATTAAAGATATCTTTTATCTCGGTAAAGATATCACTGTCCCCCATGGTGACCACAGAAAGGCGCAGAAAGCGATCCTTGCGCAGTAGCGTGTCGACATGTTTGAGGGCAAACAGAGCAACAAACGCCAGAATGGTGCTGCAGATTCCGATAGCAGTCATGCCGAATCCGAACGCCATGCCAACACCTGCAACGTACCATAGACATGCGGCGGTAGTTAGGCCGCGCACATTGGCCCCTTCCTTGATGATGACCCCGGCACCGAGAAAACCAATGCCGGTAATAATCTGTGCCCCGATACGCCCCGGATCAATGCGCGCAATCCCTTCAGCATTCAAATGGCCGTATTTGGCAAACACTCCTTCTGAAATAATCATCATCAGGCACGCGCCGGTACACACCAGTACATGGGTGCGCATTCCGGCGGGACGTCCATGCTTTTCGCGTTCGATGCCTATGAGGGCACCGGCGGTAAACGCCAGGATAAGCTTGATCAATTCAGTGCCTAGTTGCTCTGTTACAAATAAATTATTCAGCATATCAGCATATATGTCGCTTTTCGCTTATAGGTTCAGACTTTGATTGAGTGATTATATCCTGTAATTGAGCATGAAGTGCGTGGTGACTTGGCTCATTTCTTCGCTAAAACCGTGACTGCAGTAAAGCGAATTGTTGCTGAATTCGCTGTTTTCGAGAGCCCATTCACATGCGAAGTCAATGCTCCATTTTTGTGCGGCATAACTGAATCCTCCAGTTATATGGTGTTCGGCTATTGCCGGGAAATAGGGGAGCAGGTGCTGCGCTGGAACCGGGTTCTTTGCATAGTTATACCCAGCACGGATGCTCCAGATTGAGGAGATATCATATTCAAGTCCAAAGGCATATACCAACTGGTTATTCCAGTGCATAGGGTAGCTCATGATTATATGTTCTGGGATGCCTGGGTTGTTGCCCTGGGCGAGTTTGAAGGTGATGGTGTTAATCGCATCGGACCAGTTGATCCAATCGATATCTAGTGCAATTCTAAGCTTGGGAGTAATGTGGTAACTCAGCCCCAGCCCGATCTGCTGGGGCCAGTTGAAACCTTCAAGTTCAGAATCGTAGCGCTCAATCCCCTGTCCTATGGCGGTATAGTTTATCTTGCTGTTGCCGTTGTCAAACTGGTGATCAGTGGCACTCAGGTATGCACCGCCCACAGTAAGATCGCCATACTTATATTGGAAACCGACTCTGAATGCAGCGGAATATGCTTCGCAGCCCTCCATCTTGATACCGAAGAACTGATTTTCCTTTATGCTGGTGTGGGGAAATAGGCTCATTTCTGTTTCAGCATAACCAAGGTTTATGCTGACGCCCAAACGCAGGGAACCCCCTTCGCTCAGCCATGCGAGAGTAGGGGTAAGTTTCATATATCTGACATCGCTGGAGATGGTATCGTGTTCATTCTTCATGTCGGTGAAATCTGCAAATGGAACGCGAAAATGGTTGTATTCCACCCCCATTCCTCCTTGGGCAAAAAAACCGAAACCCATAATGAATGAAGGGTTGTTTAGCGGTTGTGCCCATGCTAGAAGCGGGATGGGGAATACTTGCTTTTTGGCCCGCAGGTCGTTGCCGTGAGTGTCTTGATGCTGGTTATGCGACTGCATAAGGCTAAGCCCTGCACTTAATTGAGTATTGCAGCATCCTGTGAGCCCTGCTGGATTGATATTCATGGCTGTGACGTTATCAACCAGAGCCAAATCAGCTCCGCCCATGCCACTCGACACAGCACCGTAGCCGATCATGTTCATCCCGTTGGTTGCTTTAGCGTATTCGGGCAACGCAGTTATGATGATAAGAAGTGACAGCGTGAAAATAGATATGGAACGGTGCTTTGACATCACCATTTGGGATAGACCTTTGCAGAAAACGTAAAACTGAAGCTGTAGTGCCTAGTCATCAAGAGCGATATAAGTGTTTAGACTGGATATTTTCGACGGCCAGAAAAAGCGTGTGACAGGGCCTACACTGCATTAGATGTAGATTCAATTAAATGGTAGCTGTACATGTGGTTGCCTGCTAATACGCCTACCATAAACACACTTTGGAGTACAGCACATTCGATGGAGCTGCCAAGGTTCAACGTAACTGTTCCGTAAGGACTTGTGGCACCCATTCCAGGAGGAACTTTGCGCCGCCCATGGCCGTTCGGCTGTCGTCGTCTATGGTCACCACTAGCGACTACCCATAGAGAATGGTGGATAGTTACGATTCAGCAAGCCTTTCTGCGGCGAACTATGGCTCCATTCTCCGTTATGGTGTCAACTTAAGCGGAATAGTCACGTTTTTTGTAGGGATAAGAGGTGCCAATACATGCAATTGCCGTGGAGTAAAGGGGATCGCCCCTTGATGCTTGCCCCATTGCAGGGGCTCACGCATGCGTCCATGCGAAAAGTACAGATGGAGCTGGGCGCTCCGGATATTTTGTTTAGTGAATTTGTCCAGGTAAGCAACGTATCTCGGCGTCGGATATCCAAGCGTGATCTGGAGGAATGTCGAACCCATGCGTTAAATGCCCCTTTGGTGGTGCAGCTGGTGGGCAACAACCCGGAGGCACTGTGTGAAGCGGCATTGTTGTTGCAAGATAATGGTGTGCAGCATCTGAACTTAAATCTGGGGTGCCCATATGGCAGGATGACGAGTGGCCCAACGGGTGGGGCAATGTTGCAGGATGTGCAACTCGTGGAGAGATGTCTAAAGGGGTTGCGTAAGGCAGTTCAGGGTGGATTCTCTGTTAAGGTGCGCAGCGGCTATGACAATGCGGAACAAATTATGGATTTAGTCCCACTTTTTGCGAATAACGGGGTAGATTTTATTGTCCTCCATCCTCGGACAGTGCTGCAGAAATATACAGGATATGCGGATCACACTGTCACCAGAGGTGTTGTAGCCGCAACCCCTGTTCCCGTTATTGCAAATGGCGATGTGACTACGGCAGAGCAGGGACATATTCTTCTGCACAATACGGGTGCTGCTGGTCTGATGCTCGGGCGTGGAGCCATTGCAGATCCATGGTTGTTTAAGCGTTTACGCCTTAACACAGTAGAGGAACCGAATGCCCTGCAGCGTCGCGCACAGTTACGCATCTATTTGTCACGTTTACTTGAAGAATGCAGGCACGCCTATGCCGGAGAACATCAGGTGCTGGCGAAGCTTAAAAACGTTGTCCAGTTTGTAGAGGATGAAGAGCTCCGACGTTGGTGCGGCAAGATTAAACGTACGCGCTCACTCCAGCGCTTTAATGTCATGGTGGAATCTCTGCAAGACATTTGTTCCTAAACCTGAGCAGATAATGAAGCAGCGAGTAAAATTACCCCACCCGGTATATCTTGCTGGAATAATCTTGTGAAAGATATAGGCGCCTCCGTTTGGGTTTGACTTAGACTTCAGTGCTGTGGTACTAAGCCATCTGTATAAAAAAAACATACACTGTGCTATCCTTGCAGGGTTCGTCCTGCCCGGCTACTGCGGCATGATAGGCGCATAGAGTCGTTGGCTCTATGCGCAATTGCATACAAAGAATGAAGGAGTCTGTGACATGAAGAGAGGTGTTTCGTGGAGGGTGTCGATGCTTGTCATCGCTGCCGTTTTGCTGCTGGGAGGCTTGCAGCCGGTTCTGGCTGATACAGATACGTGTCTGATGTGCCACGATAGCGTGGTAAGTTCGCATGAATTTATGGATTCAGCTCATGGCCAGAGCGGCATCGGATGTGTTGACTGCCATGCACTCGAAGATGTTGACGCCCATATGGCTATGGAAGAGATGCCATCTGCGGTCGATTGCAGTTCCTGTCATGCCGATGTTACTGAACAACACAGTGAAAGTGTGCATGCGCAGATGGGGCTCAGTTGTGTAGCATGTCACTACTCGATCCATACAGTTAAGGGTGGAGAGACGTCAAAACAGAGTGAAGTTGACGCCTGTTCTGCCTGCCATGATGCAGAGACCTATAGCGCTTCTGTTCACGGTCAGGCTGTTGCGTCTGGTAATTCAGACAGCGCATCTTGTGCTGACTGCCATGGTGTTCATGATGTCATCTCTCTTTCAAACGCTGATACCAAAACTGAGCGCAAATTTGGTACGAGTGTATGTATAAAATGTCATGACAACGCAGAGATGATGGAACGCAACGATGTTCGTACCGATGTAGTGTACACCTACCTGGGCAGCTATCACGGTAAGAGCTACAAGCTCGGATATCCGGAACTTACCGCCACCTGTGCTGATTGTCACGGTAGCCATGCAGTTTTGAAGAAAGATAATCCGGCATCCAGCATAAATGATGATAATCGTGCGCAGACTTGTGGCGCCTGTCATGAGGGCTCTACTTATCTGTTTGGTCAGTTCTACTCTCATGGTAACTATCACGACTTTGATCGTTACCCGGTTCTGGTAATAACCTTCTGGGCTATGACCACTCTGCTGGTGAGTACCTTTGCAGTGTTCTGGCTCCACTCAATTCTGTGGATGATCCGCGGTATCAAGGAAAATAAAGAGAAGAAAGAGGCTCTGGCCAAGGGAGAAGCGCACATCCATATCCCTGATGGGCATAAATTGTACAGGCGTTTTGAGCGCAGGCATATCTTTATGCACCTGTTGGTCATTATCAGCTTCTTGCTTCTTTCCATAACCGGACTACCGATTAAATTCTCCAGCCAGCCTTGGGCTCAGGTTATGATCGACATTCTGGGCGGGACTGCCAATGCAGCGTTACTGCACCGTGTTGGTGCAGTAATCACCTTTGTGTACTTCAGTATGGCGCTGGTGCTGAGTTTCCATTTCCTCTTTATCCGCAAAGATATCCCTGGGATGTGGCTGCAGCGGCTCTTCGGACCTGATTCATTGATGCCGACATTCCGTGATGTTCGTGATGTCACCGGGATGGTGCGATGGTTCCTGGGCAAGGGGCCAAAGCCGACATTCGAGCGCTGGACATATTGGGAGAAATTCGACTTCATCGCGGTCTTCTGGGGTATGTTTGCCATTGGTGGTTCCGGCCTGATGTTGTGGTTCCCCGAGTTTTTCGGCATGTTTCTCCCCGGATGGGTGTTCAATGTAGCTACTATTGTGCACTCAGATGAGGCTCTGCTCGCAACCGGCTTTATCTTCTCGGTCCATTTCTTCAACACCCATCTGCGTCCGGAGAAGTTCCCTATGGACTTTGTGGTATTCAATGGCGAGATGGAAAAAGAGGAATTTGTCGAGGAGCGCGGGGATCAGTGGCGTCGCTATGAGGAGCAGGGGATAACCGAACAGTTCCTGAAACCGAAGAAATCCAGCCCCGTATATAACATTGCTCTTAGAGTCTTTGGTTTTATAGCGGTTGCTATCGGATTGACTTTGTTTGTCATGATAGTCATTTCCATGTTGAATGGCGGCCATTAGGGCATTAATTTAAATAGTAGAAGTGTGATATAAGAAAAGGGCGGCCATAAAGGTCGCCCTTTTCTGTAGGAGTTGTAATGGGTATATCGGGAACCTTCCTGGCGTATTTAGGACTCATATTTAATCTTACTGGCGGTGCCGGTGCTCTGTTCGGGGTGTATCTTATTGTCTTTCGTTCCCAGACTGCGATTGCCGACATGGGGCGTGCCGATAGCTTGGGTTATCTGTTTATGTGCGTAGGGTTGTGCATTGTAGCGGCAGGAGTCTTGCTGGCGCGATACGCCAGGCGTATATAGGGTTGGTGGTATTCTGCGTGATATAAGGTTGGGACTGGATATGAAAGATGCTAAATCATCATTATTGTTCAAGTTTATGGCTGTTATCAGTGCGGTGTTTTTGATAGCGTCGTTGGTTTTTGTTGTTGTCAATGTCCGCCTCCAGCGCCAGCTCACCCTGGAAAACTCCCTCCACGATGCAGACTATCTGAGCGAAGCCATTGTGCGTGCCAATCACTATCTGATGCTCAATGATGATCATGAAATGTTGCATCAGATGGTCAGCGAAATCGCTTCCATGGAGGGGATCAGACGTATCCGCCTGTTCAACAAGGAAGGGGTGATTAACTACTCTACCGATGATGGAGAGACAGGGCAAACCCTTGCCCTGAGTGCGGAGGGGTGCAATGCCTGTCATATAGGAGATGATGAGCCTCTGGACCAGATCCCAACATCTGCACGGGGGCGTACCTTTGAAGATGAAAGCGGTGAGGCGTTTCTGGGAGTCACTAAACCTATTTACAATGACCCCGCCTGCTTTAACGCCGCTTGCCATGTTCATCCCCCGGATAAAAGTCTGCTAGGTATTCTGGATGTACAGATATCCCTGAAAAAACGTATGCAACAGGTGGATGCATTCAGGAACTTCTTTATTGTTCTAGTGTGCGTATTGCTGATTCTACTGTTTATGGCTCTGTTGGTACTGACCAAGCGCTTTATTATTGTTCCGGTTAAGCGGATCATTGCGCATCAACGCAGGATCGCTGCGGGAGATCTCAGTGGTTATATTAAAGTGAGATCCCACGATGAGTTGGGGCTGCTTGCCGCAGGGGCAAACGAAATGACCGATAGTCTGCGCCAATCGCAACAGGAGGTAAGGGCGTGGGCCAATACCCTGGAAGACAAGGTGCAGGAACGCACCCAGAGAATTAGGGATATGCAGGGGAATCTGGCACGCTCTGAACGGCTGGCTTCGTTGGGGAAACTGGTAGCGGGGATTGCGCATGAGATAAACAACCCCCTCACTGGCATTCTTACCTATTCATCCATGGCGGAGGAGCGCGACGACATCGACCCGCAGTTGCGCAAGGATCTACAGACCATAACCCACGAAACACAGCGCTGCGCAGAAATTGTGCGCGGACTCCTGGATTTCGGGCGTGAATCGATTCCGAGTAAGAGATTTACCTCTTTAGGTGTTTTGCTGGATAAAACCCTGGCACTGGTTGAGCATCAGTCGATTTTTCAGGATATTCATATAAATCGTAATTACGCCGAAGGGATGCCAGAGCTTGAGGTGGATCCCAATCAAATAGAGCAGGTGTTTATGAATATGTTTCTCAATGCAGCACATGCAATGCCCGAAGGCGGGGAGCTCAATATCGATACTTGGCAGGATAGCGATAAGATGCTGATTGCTATTTCCGATAGCGGTAGTGGCATATCACCTGAAAATATGGCCAAAATCTTTGATCCGTTTTTTTCCACCAAGGATCAGCAGGGCACCGGTTTGGGACTTTCAGTCTCTTATGGCATAGTGAAAAATCACGGTGGCACGATTGAGGTGGAAAGCACCGAAGGGGTAGGGACGCGCTTTCTGATAAGTCTGCCACTTGGAGATCTATTGGGTTAGACGAAAAAATAAAACGGGAGCAGTAAGCGGCTAGGCATTACTGCTCCCGTTTTCGAATCATCTGTGTAGTAAGAGTTAATCACTAAACTTGTTGTCGCGCGCCGAAATCCCCAGCTTCTTCATCATGGCCTGAAAGTTGGGGCGCTGCATTCCCACATCCTCAGCGGATCTGGTGATGTTCCAGTCGTTACGTTTCAATGCTTCAAGAATAAAGCTGCGTTCCGCAGGCAGTACTGCTTCTTCGCGTAGACGGCGCTTGATCTCCTTGAGTTCTTCAGCAGTCTGCGGAACATATTGTCCGCGGCTGATATTTTCAGAAAGCTCATCATCAATCACGCCCAGGTCCGCAGGCATGATTATGTCGGCATCGCACAGCACTACCGCGCGCTCAAGTATGTGTTCAAGCTCGCGCACGTTGCCGGGGAAGTCGAGCTGTTCCAGCATTGCCATGGCTGCCGGGCTCACCCCTTTGACCTCTTTGCCGATTTCACTGGCAAATTTGCGGAGGAAAAAACCCACCAGTAGTGGCAGATCTCCTTTACGCTCACTAAGGGGCGGGAGCTCAATGGGGATGGTGTTGAGGCGGAAATACAGATCCTCGCGGAATTCCCCTTTATCCGCAAGTTCACGTAGATTTTTGTTGCTTGCGGATATGAGGCGGATATCGATGGGTACCGGTTTTGTGCCTCCGATAGGCGTAACCTCACGTTCTTGAATTACACGTAAAAGCTTTGCCTGAGTGGTAAGGCTGATGTTGGAGATTTCGTCGAGAAACAAAGTGCCCCCATCAGCAATTTTGAACAATCCTACCTTGGTACGCATTGCCCCGGTGAATGAGCCTTTTTCATGTCCGAAGAGCTCACTCTCCAGAAGACTTTCGGCCAGAGCGGTGCAGTCGACCGCTACAAAGGGTTTGTCCTTGCGCTGGCTGTGATCGTGGATGGAGCGCGCCACCAGTTCCTTGCCGGTGCCGCTTTCCCCTGTGATCAGTACAGTGCTGTCTGTGGGCGCAACCTGACTTATGCGACCGAACACCTTTTGCATTGCGGTGCTGTTGCCGATGAAACGATCAAACCCCTTATCATTGCTGTTTTGCACCCACTCTTCCGCTTCGGATATCCTGCTGTGATCCAGGGCCTTTGCCACCAGCTCCTTGACTTGCTTCGGGGTGAAGGGTTTGGAGAGGTAGTCAAACGCGCCCTGCTTGATCGCATCGACTGCGGTTTCTACCGTGGCATAACCGGTAATAATAATGATCGGAACCTTCGGCTGCAGAATCTTGATTGATTTGAGCACCTCGATCCCGTTCATACCCGGCATTTTTAGGTCGGTAATAACCAGGTTGAAGGATTCTTCCTGGATCTTTTCCAGTGCGGCGTGTCCGCTGCTTACACACGAAGCTTTATGCCCGTCGCTCTCAAGGATGCGGTGCAGTGCTTCGCGGATAACAGCTTCATCGTCAACGACCAGGATGCGCGATTGTGACATTTAAGCAAGCCCTCTTGAATCTACTCGGTTCAAACCTGTTTTTACTTTGTGCATGCGGACAGCCACGTTATCCCTGAAAGGGCATGGTGCAGGATCGATATGACCTGGTGCACAAAGTGGAAATGTATGGGAATTTTATACACTCTTAAACCTTTGCTGTACAGTGTATTATGGTAATGTCTGTGCTGAGGGCGGCTGAGTAAGAGACATGGCACGGAAGGAGTTTTATGCTGCTGTGCACCATGTCCTGAGGGGCTTTTGTATGTTGAAAGTATACAGTATGCAATGTTTTTGCCTTCTCTTATAAGTTTTATGAAGGTCAATCTCAGTAATTTCAGCATCTTATAGTTTTATGCTCTTAGTGCGCTTCCATATTGACAAAACTATGGCTGGCCCAACAATATAGAGATGATAAGTAGTGCTTGGTCGGTTCAACATTTCCGCACGAGATGGACTTGAATACATTGGGGGTCGAGAGGTCGACCATTATTTAATGAATCCTTTGGATTATTTGGTATGAAGGAAGGAGCTGCGGTACGAAGATGAGACAGATTATGTTATGTAGTGCAGTTGTGATGCTTCTTACGGCATGGAGCGGTACCGGCCTGTGGGCCATGGAAACCGCCGATTGTCTGGGATGTCACAACTATGCCGATGAAGTTGGGGAGATGAATCATGTGGACGAAGTCAAATTTATGGCTACGGCGCATGCTGCCATGGGGTGTGAGTCGTGTCATGCGGTGACTGAAGAGCATCCGTTTGATGCTGAGACTGCGGCTGTGGTTTCATCATGTGAAGATTGTCACGTCTCTATCCACGAGACCTACTCCTCCAGTGTGCACGGAGATAATGCGCGCTGCGTGGACTGCCACAATCCGCATCAGGCCTATGCGCCTGTGAGTCTGTCTGGGCGCCAGATGAACGACTCGTGTGATATGTGCCATCCCGTCTCGCAGATGGAAGAGGTGCATTCGCGCTGGTTACCCGAGACCGGCATTCACCTCGATGCAGTACCCTGCGTAACCTGCCACAGCTCGTCAGATGACTTCTCCATCACTCTGTATTTGCGCCATCGCGACCGGGCCTATACTGACTATGAACTGGCCAGCTATACAGCGTTGCAGGAACAGACGGGTTCAGAAGATATCGCGACCATTATTGATGCAGATGCGAGTGGCGAGATCTCACTTGATGAGCTAAATGCGTTCTACGCTAATAATGAATCACACCGGATGCGTCTGTGGGCTATGATGACCCCGGAGACAGTGGAACATAACTTTACCACCTTTGATAACCGCTGGGATTGCACCTACTGCCATGCTGCAGGACCGGAAAGCATGCAGGAGTCCTATGTGGCATTGCCACAGGAAGATGGCACCTATCGGCGTATGCCGTTGGCGCAAGGAGCTACCCTGGACGCCCTGTTCGGTACCCCGGACTTCTATATGGTAGGCGCAACCAGAAGCCGAACCCTTGATATCATCGGATTTCTGATTATCCTGGGGGGCTTTGCAATGCCTATCGGGCATGGAACTATGCGTTTTCTGACGCGTAAAAATCGCAGAAAGGATCACTAAGGTTATGGCCATGCAAGAACGTATATATTTGACACCCACTCCGGTCCGGATCTGGCACTGGTTGAATGCGTTGGGTTTTGTTACTCTGATAGCATCGGGAACGCAGATCCGTTTCCCTGATTACATTAATATTTTCGGTACCTATCGTGCCGCTGTGAGCTTGCATCATACTGCGGGTATTGTGGTGACGATTTCATTTTTGCTTTGGTTGTTCTACTACGGCGTAATTGCCAAAATGCTAATAAAGCTTTATGTGCCAACTGCAGATGACCTGAAACAGGGAGCGGTAAAGCAAGCCCTGTACTATTTTTTCTACTTCTTTACCGGAACCAAAGAGAATCCACACGAAGAGTCGCCCACAAATAAATTTAATCCCATGCAAAAAGGGGCGTATGTGGTGATTATGATGGTACTGGTGCCGCTGGTGATAATGACCGGGCTTATCTTGTTGAATATGGGGCCACTCCATAATGTTCTGGTGGCTGTAGGTGGGGTACGTGTTGTTGCAGGGATCCACTTCATCCTTGCGTGCGCCCTGACTGCATTTATTCCCACCCACTTCTACCTGGCGACCCTTGGGCATACACCTTTTGCCCATTTCAAACCCATGTGGACTGGATGGGAAGAGCACGACGAGCACTGACTTTATTTCTAGCTGAATCGGGGCGACGAAGCCTGTTGTTTCGTCGCCCCCGATTTTTAGGGGGAATCATCCATGTCACAGCCTCTAGCAAAAAAGACACTCGTACCCGTAGCCATTCTTATGGCCGCATTTGTAACCCTGTGTTTTGTTATGCTCTACGGCTACATTCGCAGTTTGGTATATGATGCTGCTGAGGAACGCGCATCCTGCATGTCTAAAACCCTGGTTCGTTCAACCTCCTACGATATGCTTAAGGGCGATCACATGGCGTTGAGGCATCTGGTGAGCAATATGGGGGAGAACTCCGACATTGAGCATGTGCGTATTTTTGACAAGCAGGGAACGATAAAATTTGCAAGTGACAGTGAAGAAATAGGGGTGACGCTGGACCTGGAGTCTGAAAGCTGTAATGTGTGTCACAACGAGGCTGTAGTGCTTGAACCCTCTACCGATGAACGTCTTCGCTATTTTAATGACCCTTCCGGGCAGAAGGTGTTGGGACTGACCTTGCCTATCCCAAATCAGAAAGGCTGCGTTACTGCGCAGTGTCATCCAGGGGCAGAGGATGTTGCCCTTTTGGGGACTGTGGATGTGGGCGTGTCTATGGAGAGGCTGGAACAGTCTCTGGGACGGGTTTTGAAAGGTCTGCTTGGAGTCTGGTTGCTGGTCGTAGTGCTTGCGATCGGATTGTTGTCTGTAGTAATTCAGCGAAATGTATTGCTTCCGGTCAATCGACTTATTGAATATGCCAAGCAGGTTGACAATGGTATTATTGATGAGGAGCGCCAGCCTGATGATTGCTATGAATTCCGCTATCTCGCCAGTCTGATACGTCGGCTGGGGGTACATTTGCGCGATGCGAAAAAGAAATAAAACCTAAGGGTCGGGCATCTTTGCTTTTGTCCGGGCAGAGATTTATCTGACGCGCGAGGAATTGCCAGATGTCACAATCTTCCCAGTTTGAAGACAACGCTGAGTTGCGTCAGCCGGAGCAGCGCCTGGCGCGGATTCAGACGCATATTGAGGAACTGCGCCGCCTTGCCCATAGGGGCTTGTTAGGTCTAGCGCTGTTTGCGCTTATCAGCCTGGTTGCTGTTTATTTTCAGGATAGCAACATCATGTTATATCTGTCACCGCATACTCGGGATTTGCTGGGTAAGCCCCCCTCTCCGGTAATGATAAATGTCGCATTGGCCGTCTACAGTTTCTCGGCTCTTATTCTAGGGATTGGACGCCTGACCGATCAGGATGAACGCTACAGGGGATGGAGTCACATAGGTTATTTGGCGGTATTTTACATTTTTTATGCTTTTGCTAATGCACTGTCAGTAAATGTTGTGGCAGTTATTATTTCCGGCTTGACTATTCTTGGGTTGGAGTATTACAGCACCTGGAGCAGCGCACGCAGTGCTATCGAACGGGAGAAAGAGATAATGCAACGCCTGAGGCGACAGATCGACAGATAGGCGGGCCTTTTTCTCATCAGGTTATAGCTTAAGGTTGCAGTGGCGGCAACGGCGCCCCCATGAGGTGCTGATACCACGCATATGAAACAACTGATTACAGCGCGGGCAGCGGCTGAAGCTAACCATAACCCCGCCAACACCAGCGCCGATCAACCAGATGATTGCTATTACAATCGCGGTTGCTTGACCGCTACCTACAGTAAATGCCAGCACAATAGCTGGGATGTAAGAGGCAAATACAAACCACAAGAACATACGTTTTTTGCGGATATCTTTTAATTCACCTGTATATTCAGTTTGGGTGTTTTTTTTCATATTATTCTCCTGTGTTGAGAACAAATAAGACAGTGACGGCAGTGTGTGGCAACAATGTGTCGGGATAAATACTAAATTTAGATGTAGCAGAACTGTTAACGTTGTTCCAGTTCATTTTTGGTTTAAGCATTCCTGTGCATCCTGTTGAGGTGATGCTGGGGAATGATGTAGTTGCCGAGTAATTTAAGTGGAGTTGTGAAATGATTCGTATTTGTGGTGTCATGCTTTTTCTTTTATTGTCGCAGGCATCTGAATGCCTGGCCGGGTTTAATTTTAAGGCTGACGGTGCAGGCATTCTGGCGTGGTCCTTTGTGGGCTTTGTTGCCTTGTTTGTGGTATCTCAGATGATTCCGGCGTGTGTTCAGTGTCTCGATCTGATTCGTAAAGCACTAAGTGGGCATTTTGTCTGGAAAGACCGCTAAGCATCTTTGTGCTACTACGTTGCGTGCAATGCTTTAAAGTTAAAAGATTATAAGCCCCAGCCGGAGTACTCCGGCTTTTTTGTTACAATCCCGCCCTTTTCTTTACGTTTTCCACAGCTTCAACCACAGACTTTTAAACAATATATGGTGTAGCTTTAGCGAAAAATACCAAGATATAGTGTTCTAGAGCTTTACTTCTGCTTTGTCTCTTGCTACATTCTCCACGTTAGAGATTGTGCAATTTCAAATACAGGAGGCAGGTGGTGTTGCAGCATATCCGGAAGCGTGATGGCCGATTGGTAGAGTTCGAAGTGGCCAAGATCAGTGCCGCGATCAAAAAGGCCGTGCGTGCCGTAGGTGGGCACGATATGGCAAAAGCTGAAACGTTTTCCAGCCAGGTGGTGGGGACCTTGAGTGTGATTTTCAAGGGGAACCAGGTTCCTACGGTGGAGAATGTCCAGGACCTAGTGGAAAAAGAGCTGATTGAAGCGGGGCATGCGCGTACAGCGAAGGCTTATATTCTCTACCGCCAGCAGCGCGAGCAGTTGCGCGCTACCAAATCGTTTATGCAGGAATCAATTGAGGCCATTGATTCTTACCTGACCCAGGAGGATTGGCGCGTCAAAGAAAACGCTAATATGGGGTATTCACTCCAGGGACTCAATAATCACATCGCCTCCAATATCACCAGCAACTACTGGCTGAATAAGATCTACCCGGAATCCGTCGCCGAAGCGCATAAAAAAGGGGATTATCATATCCATGATCTGGGTATGCTTTCGGTGTACTGCTGTGGATGGGATCTTAAAGATCTACTTCTGCAGGGTTTTACCGGAGCTTACGGTAAGGTGCAGAGTGCGCCGGCAAAACATTTCCGCACTGCACTGGGACAGATGGTCAATTTTTTCTATACCCTGCAGGGCGAAGCGGCAGGCGCCCAGGCGTTTGCGAGCGTGGACACCCTGTTAGCACCATTTATCCGCTTTGACTCCCTCACGTACGCGGAGGTTAAGCAGGCGATGCAGGAGTTTGTGTTCAATATGAACGTGCCGACCAGGGTCGGATTCCAAACTCCTTTTACCAACATCACTCTCGATATGACCGTGCCGCGGAATATGGCCCATGAAGGGGTGATTGTTGGTGGCGTAGTTAAGGACGCCACCTACGCTGAGTTTCAGGCCGAAATGGACATGTTCAATAAGGCTTTCTGCGAAGTTATGATGGAGGGAGATGCTTCCGGGCGCATTTTTACCTTTCCGATTCCCACCTACAATATCACCTCAGAGCTCGACTGGGAGAGTGATCGCCTGCAGGCGGTGTGGGAGATGACCGCCAAATATGGGACTCCATATTTCAGCAATTTTATCAACTCCGACATGGATCCGGAGGATGCACGTTCCATGTGTTGCCGTCTGCGCCTGGATAACCGCGAACTTCGCCGTCGCGGTGGGGGGCTGTTTGGCTCCAATCCGTTAACCGGTTCCACCGGGGTGGTAACATTAAACCTGCCGCGTGCTGCCTATCAGGCTTCGGATAAAGATACTTTTTTTGCCCGCATCGGGGAGCTAATGGATCTGGCGGCAGATTCTCTGGAAATTAAGCGCAAGCAGTTGGAACGCTTCACTGAGGATGGTCTGTACCCTTACAGTAAATACTATCTCTCTGGGGTTTACGCACGCCAGGGGCGCTACTGGGACAATCACTTCTCCACTATTGGTTTAATCGGGATGCATGAAGCCGCATACAACCTTATTGGCTGTGGGATAGATTCTTCGGATGGACATGCCTTTGCACAGGAAACCTTAGAGTATATGCGCACGCGTCTTGAGGCACTCCAGGATCAGACAGGTCACCTTTACAACCTCGAAGCGACGCCAGCCGAGGGCACCAGTTTTCGACTCGCGCAACGCGATCGAGACGAATTTTCCGATATCTACACCTCGGGAAGCGAGCAACCGTACTACACCAATTCGACTCAGTTGCCGGTGGGGGGGACGGATGACATATTCCAGGCACTGCAACATCAAGATGAATTGCAGACCAGGTACACCGGTGGCACCGTGTTTCACGGATTTTTGGGTGAGCGCCTGGAAGACTGGCGTAGTGCACGCCTGCTTGTACGCCGTATAGCGGAAAATTTCTCCCTGCCATACTTCACTATCAGCCCGACCTTTACTATCTGCCCGGTGCATGGATATATCGCCGGGGAACATTTCACCTGTCCTCAGGAAGCCACTGAAGAGGCGGCATAATCAACAAAAGGAGAATGATATTGGAACGCAAGTGCTCGCAACATACTGAAGTATACTCAAGGGTTTGTGGATTTTTCCGCCCGGTACAACAGTGGAACAAGGGGAAACAGGAAGAGTTTGAACAGCGGCGCGAATATGTCGTAGAAAAGAGTGGTCGCCAGTAGGATAAGCTATGTCTGTAAAAGGATTTCAGGGTACGAGTCTGCTCGACTACCCTGCACGAATCGCGGCGCTGATATTTTACTCCGGGTGCAATATGCGTTGTATGTATTGCCATAATGCAGCCCTGGTAAACACTCCGGATGAGTACCCCGATATTCCGGAAGATGATGTGGTCGATATGGTGGCAGCGCGGCGCAATTTCATCGATGGGGTCGTGATTTCCGGAGGTGAACCTACCCTCGATGCGGGGATGCCGCATCTGCTAGAGCGACTGAAGGGGCTGGGGATGCTGATTAAGCTTGATACTAATGGGTTGCGCCCACAGGTGCTTTCAGCGCTTCTCCAGGCGAAATTGGTGGATTTTGTAAGCCTGGATCTCAAGACTGCGCCACAGCGCTACCCCGCGCTGGGAGCTCCGGCGGATGCAGCGGAGTTATTGGTGCGTTCACTTGAGTTGCTGCGCCAGGCGAAGGTAGAGCTAGAGTTCCGGACCACCTGTATGCCAGGATATGTTGAGGCTGAGGATATTCATGCCTTGGGTAGTAGGGTGCAGGAAAGCGGACCATGGGTGCTACAGCAGTTTGTGTCTGAATATGCTATGGATGAGAGCGCGCGCAAAACTCAACCTCATTCAAATGCACAGATGCAGGAGCTGCTGCATGTAGCACAGCAGTATGTTGCCAATACCAGTCTGCGCGGGGTTTAAGTGTTAGTAGAATTATGAGGAAAAAACCGGACTATAAAGTACAAATGCGTACCTTGCGTCGCCGTCGCCTGCTCTTGTGGTTCATGGTGGCGGTCTATATTCCCATGATGTGGCTGGTTCTCCATTTCGGACAGTCGGATCGCATCGCCGGGGTATTTTTTGGTATCTGGGTTGTGGTGGTCGCGATTGCCGCGAATCTCACAGCCTTTTGTCGCTGCCCCTCATGTGGGAATTTCTTTCATATGAACGGACCTATTCCTATGTATCTGCGCCATTGCCTTCACTGCGGCATGCACATAAGTGGAGATGAACGGCGCAATCACTTCCGCAAGGATTCCTGAGGAATCAGGCTGCGCTGCATTGTATTTACTGTAGCGCAACCTGTTCAACACCTTGAACTATTTTCCCTGCCAGGCAGGTTTTCTCTTTTCCAGAAAAGCACTCACCCCTTCTTCAGCGTCTTCACATGCGCACAGGTTTGCAAACAGATCATCCATTGCATTGAGTTGTGCATGGTAGGGGATGTCAGTCATTCTATTGAAACCCTCCTTACCGATTTGCAGCGCCAGCGGGCTCTTGTCCAATAGTCTCTGCGCCAGTTTGTCGGCTTCTGCATCCAGCTCATCATCACTGACTACGCGGTTGATCAGTCCCAACTCCATGGCGCGTTGAGCGCTGAAGGGCTCACCAGTGAGAACCATTTCCATGGTGCGCTTTTTACCCAGAATGCGCATCATAGGTACTGCAGGTCCCAGGCAGATAAGCCCCACATTGATAGCTGTGGTGCCAAATTTTGTACTCTCGGCCGCAATGGTGAAGTCGGTAGCAAAAGCAAGTCCGGCCCCGTTGGCCATTGCATATCCGTGCACTGCAGAGATAGTGATAGTTTTGAGTTCTGCGAGGGTGTGGTAGAAGCTGTCTATTTTATACAGAAAATCGCGATATTCACGCTGGGACTTATTCTTGAACTGGTCCAGCGAGATTCCCGTAGAAAAATGTTTCCCCTCAGCGCGAATAATGATGACGCGGATTTGGGGATCGTGTTCCATATCCCACAGGGCATCATCCAGTTGACGAGCAAACGGAATGGTGAAGGTATTAAGTGCATCAGGGCGATTAAGCGTGATGGTACCGATAGATCCATTTTTGCGCGCTAAAATCGGGCTATTGTTAGAACTCATGTAAACCTCCATTATCAAACAGTGTTAAATTTATTCCATAATATCTCATGTATAATATTTATGCAACTTTTCATATTATGTAAACGCGGTGTTTATGCGCTGGAAGGAATAGAATACCGCTTGAAAATTATATTGTTTGTACAAAAGAATGGTAAGATAGTGCTTGAAAGCTCAAGGAGAAACATCGTATCAACAGGGGGCTGAAAGATGTCTGAGATGCGGGATGGAGAGGGTAGGTATAAAAAAAGCCCTGTGCTGGGCACAGGGCTTTTTTGAATTTAAGGTAGGTATTGCTTAAATCTTGTTGACGTTGGCGGCCTGAGGACCTTTTTGACCGTCGGTGATTTCAAACTCTACCCGATCGCCTTCTGCGAGAGACTTGAAGCCGTCTCCGTTGATAGCAGAAAAGTGTACAAATACATCGGGGCCACCATCTTGCTCAATGAAACCAAAACCTTTTGCGTCATTGAACCACTTTACTGAACCTTGTGCCATTGTTTCTAACTCCTTTTTTTGCCGATCACTGTCGGTCTGTAACTGAGTTTCCAGCCGGATTTCCGTGGAACGTTACGTACCAAAAGTCAAAAGAACTCCGTACTAAACTGAAAACATGATGCAACCTATCACGGCGCGAACAATCACGGCAAGTAAATTATGCCCGCCTATGAACATTTTTTATATATTGTTTGATGATGCTTGGTGGACAGAGATTATTCATGTGACGAGATCAGCACTTCGCGTCCTTTGCTGGTGCCGTCGGAGGGACCTACAATCCCCTCTTTTTCCATCTGTTCAATGATGCGCGCAGCTCGGTTATACCCAATGCGCAGGCGGCGTTGAATCATGGAGATGGAGGCTTGTTGCGTCTGGGCTACAAGGGCAAGAGCTTCATCCCAGCGCTCGTCATATTCCTCATCGCCATTCATGCCGGTGGTGTCCTGGTCCGGCGGCGGGGTAAGGATGCTCGTGTCATATTCAGGTTTTGCCTGTTTGGCCAGGAATTCCACTACGCGCTGTACTTCCAGTTCCGACACAAATGCACCGTGGACGCGTTGCAGGCTTCCGGTCCCGGGGGGGAGAAACAGCATATCTCCCATTCCAAGCAGGGTTTCGGCTCCCATACTGTCGAGGATGGTTCTCGAATCGGTGCGCGAGAATACCTTGAAGGATATACGGGTAGGAAAGTTGGCTTTAATAAGCCCCGTAATGACATCGACACTGGGGCGCTGGGTTGCGAGAATCAGATGGATCCCGGCTGCTCGAGCCATCTGGGCCAGGCGCGCAATGTGTTCTTCAATTTCCCGTCCTGCCACCATCATCAGGTCTGCAAGCTCGTCAACCACTACAACCAGATACGGCAGATGCTCGTGCTCAAGTTCTTCATCCGCTCCGTGTGCAGTGTATTGAGAAGGATCCACTTCGGCAGAAGTCGGATCCATCCCCATAGCCTCTGATGAATCACCGTCAGTCTCTTCCTGCGCGGCTGTTGCAGCTTCCAAGCGTGCCAGACGTTCCTTGTCCTTCTGCTCCTTGGCGATTTTTTTGTTGTAGCCATCAATATTGCGCACCCCTTTATCCGCCATAAGTTTGTAGCGCCGCTCCATCTCGCGTACCGCCCATCCCAGGGCCAGGGAAGCCTTTTTGGGGTCAGTCACAACCGGAAGGAGAAGGTGGGGAATCCCTTCATAAATAGAGAGTTCGAGCATCTTGGGGTCAACCAGAATCACGCGCACATCTTCAGGGTCTGCCTTGTAGAGCAGGGAGAGGATCATAGTGTTGATGGAGACCGATTTCCCGCTTCCGGTTGAACCTGCAACCAGCAGATGCGGCATTTTGGTGAGATCGGTGACAATAGGGTGGCCGAAGATGTCCTTCCCCAGTGCCAGTGGGAGTCTGCCGCCGTGTTTGCGAAATTGATCCGAAGCAATCACATCTTTGAGATACAGGGTCTCACGTGTATTGTTGGGGATCTCAATCCCCACTACGCCACGCCCCGGGATGGGGGCGACAATGCGGATCGAGGTCGCGCGCAACGCCATGGAGAGATCGTCAGAAAGTCCGGCAATTTTATTTACCTTGATTCCTGGTGCCGGGGCAAATTCAAACATGGTGACCACCGGCCCCGGTTTCACCTCGACGACCTCGCCGCTGACATTGAAATCCTTGAGTTTGTTTTCCAGAATGCGCGCCATGGCCATCAGGGATTCGCGATCCACCGGTGGGGCGCTTTCCCCTTCATGGTCGAGAAGGGACAGAGACGGCATGTGGTAGGTGCCGGATGATTCAATAAAGTCAAAGGTGGCCTGGGTTTCCGGTTCTCGCTCTTTTTTGCTCGCCTTGCCTTTGTTTTTGTTTGAGTTTTTATTCTCTTTGGGTTTCTTGGGTTCCGGAGTAGCAATGCGGGGTTCGGCTGCTTTCGCCTTTTCCTTTTCGCTTTTCTTGAATTCTTTCTTTTGCTGGCGCTGCTCGAGCGCATGCGCCATGCGCTCTCCGAGGCCGGCGAAAAAAAGAGTGAGGGAAAAGCGGGTCATGATCATGGCGGAGACCACACAACATACCAGCAATACCAATGCCGCGCCGGCGGTGTTCAGATATTGCGCCAGGAAGTTGTGCAGCAGGCGCCCTACTGCACCTCCGGCTTCGGCGATTTTTTCTCCTCCAAGATAGATACTGTGGAGGCGCAGAGCCAAAAGCCCGGCGCTGGACATGATAAATATAATAAAGGATACAATTTTATACGCGCGCAACTTCACGGCGCGTCCGCGCAGGAGGCGCCAGGCTAGAAATAGCGCCACCAATGGCAACAACAGCGCCGGAAGACCGATGAACTGGTATAGAATATCGGCTAGATGAGCTCCGACAATCCCGCCATAGTTGTGGATCCGCTCCGGATCGAGATTGTTGTTGAAGGACGGATCCGCGTTACGGAACGACGCCAGACACAGGAGCAGATACGTGCCCAATGCGAGCCATGCAAGAGCTGCTATCTCACGCTTTAAACGTTGAAGACGCGATGTTTCAGGAGCTTGATCCATGGTTAAATGACTCAAAATAGAGAATGAAGTGTACAGTTTCACTTGGTATTTGCGATTGAAAATCGCTTCTATGTGGAGCTGGGATGTTTTCAACCAAGCACATTGAGTGTGTGCCCAGTGTTATTCAGCACGTCAGGATAGCATAAATACCGCACATGCAACAGCCCAGCAATACAGGGCAAATATGCTCAGGCGCTGGCGTGCAAGAATGCGTAGGAGCATATGGATGGCAGCGAGTCCACTGATAAATGCCATGCCCCCGCCAGCAAGATATACTGGGATCTGCTCTGTGGGCAGGTTCTGCATGTCTCCGATGGAGAGGAGCGTTGCTCCGGTTATAGCCGGAAGCGAGAGTAAAAAGGAAAAACGTGCCGCACTCGCACCGTCTACACCGCGGAACAGGAGGGTGGCGATGGTGGCACCTGCGCGGGAAATTCCCGGAGCGATAGCAAGGGATTGTGCCACCCCGGTTATAAACGCATCAGTGAAGGTGATGCTCTCTATGGAACGTTTGCCGTGACGCCAACGCTGCGCCGCAAACAGCAGGGCTCCGGTTATCAGCAACATACACGCCACTGCGAACATATTGTGGAACATCTCGGTGAAAGTATCCTTGAAGGTAAGGCCAATCACTGCGGTGGGTATGGAGCCGAAGATGATGAGCAGGAGGAGTTTGCGGTACTCTTTGCCCTGTGGTGTTTTGTCCCACGGGGAGAAACACAGATTTTTGATGTCATTGCTGAAGTACAATACCACGGCAATCAGAGTGCCGAAGTGCAGGATTACCTCAAAGAGAATACCCGGTTGCTCGAAACCGGCAATAAAATGTTGTGCAATTGCCAGGTGCCCCGAGGATGAGACCGGGAGAAATTCAGTCAGACCCTGGAGCAGGCCCAGAAATATAGATTGTAGCATGGTCATGGGTGAAGGTGGTCCTTTGCAAGAATTAAGAGGTTAGGGGAGGTGGATGACTGCACTGACAAAGGGGCGATACCCCATAACTTTTTTGCATACTGCAGAGCATTGTTTGGGTATTTCCGTATATAGCTCTTCCAGTTGCGCTGTTTCAATCTTTATCTGACGCGCAGACGAACCTTCGGGAGATAATGTCTGCATAACCATCTTTCTAATCTGAGTCCTGATCTGTGCATCCAGGTCGGTGTGGCATGCCCGGTTGTGGATTCCGCTGAAGTGGATTGTAAGCTCCGGAGCGCATACATCCGGAGTTGCGGGTGGAAAATATACACTCACGTGAACACTCCCACCTCTGCCCAAACGTTTGCGCTCCTCAAGATGGGATGGTTCTATTTCAGCACCATTGTGCATATCGATGTTAACTGGAGTGCACGGGATTGAAGGTTCAGGTTTTGCTCCATTGCAGGAGAGTATTGCTCCTGTTCCATCTCGGAGGATCAGGGAGTTTTGCGCTTCAACCCCACACTGCTGTGCCAGCTGCGCATGTTGTACCAGGTGGCGAGGTTCTCCGTGCAGAGGGATGAAAAATCGCGGTTTTACCAGTGCTGTGAGTTGGCGCAATTCTGCTGCACATGCATGTCCGCTCACGTGTACCTGCGCGTCTGCACCGGTGAAAATTTCCGCTCCCAAGCAGTGCAGCTGGTTCAACATAGCATTGACTTGCATCTCGTTGCCGGGGATCGTTCGAGCCGAAATAATCACGCTGTCCCGCGCCTTTATTTGCAGATGGGGGTCAATACCTGCGGCTATGCGCTGCATGGCGCTTCCAGGTTCTCCCTGGCAGCCGGAGGCGATAATACACAATTTATCCCCCGAAGGGTACTCCGAAGCATGTTCAGCGCGGATGATGGTATGTGGTTCAACGCATAGGAGGCCAAGTTTGCATGCAATGTTTATGTTTTCGCATAATCCACGTCCCAAGAGGACAACTTTACGTCCCGCACGTTCTGCTGCTGTGATAGCGAGCTGGATGCGGTGGATATTGGAAGAGAAGGTGGAGATAAATACATTGCCGCTGCAGTGTGCATTTATACGGGTAAAAGCCGGGGCAAGAGCGTTCTCAGAGGCACTGAAGCCGGAGTGCTCCACATTGGTGGAATCGGCCAGTAGAGCCAGAACTCCGGCGTCGGCATAACGCCCCAGAGTGGCAAGATCGGTGGTTACTCCATCCACGGGGGACGGGTCGAGTTTGAAGTCACCGCTGTGAATTATGCATCCGGCAGTTGTGCTTATGGCGAGTCCTACACCGCTGGGGATGGAATGCGCTGTGCTGAACGCTTCGATGCTAAACGTGCCACAGCTAAAAGGTTCTCTAGGCTGTATCGGATGCATGGGCGCACTCCCTGAATATTTGCGCTTCTGCATGCGGGCGCGTATCAACTCCAGAGTGAATGGTGTGGCGTAGATGGGCGGGTTGCCTAAGTCCGGCAGGACAAAAGGAAGCGCGCCAATGTGGTCTTCATGGCCATGGGTTATCACTATGGCACAAATTCGTTCGCGCTGATCGCGTAACCATTTAATATCCGGCAACATCAGATCTGCACCCCAGTATGGCGTGCCGGCAAACATCAGGCCACAGTCAATCAGGAGGATGCTTCCCTGATGTTCAATGGCGAGAAGATTCATCCCGATCTCTCCGGCACCTCCAAAGGGTATGATTCGCACCAGGTCTTGTCTGGAACTTATATCTGTAAGCATTAAACCTCGTTGGCAGTGAATATGCTTAAGCCGTGCTGTTTATCGGAGGGAGAAGATGGTAGTGCTAGAGTGACTACTGTCCTGCAGCAGCGTAACCCTACACATTCAGGTGAAATATTACAATATTTACGTAGTCGATCCATGATCCAGACGGGGGTTTTTCTGGCCCCGCGCGGTTGACAAGTTGAGATGGATCATATAGTCTGGCGCGTCCACATAGTGGAACAAGGCAGTAGAGTATGACGGAAGCGAGGTGAAGAGCATTGGAAATACAGGTAATGGACAACAACGTGGAAAAAGCGATCCGCGTCCTGAAGCGTAAGCTGCAGCAGGAGGGTCTTTTCCGCGAGATGAAACGACGCAAGTTTTACGAGAAACCGAGTGTAAAACGAAAGCGTAAAGAGAAAGAGGCCCAGCGCCGTCTGCGTAAAAAGATGCGTCAGATGCAGAGTTACTAAAAGCTGCATGTGTTCGTTTGAAACAAAAAAAGGGAAGGTCTTTTGGCCTTCCCTTTTTTTGTTTAGGTCGCCAAGGGATGGGTCGTGGTGTGTTCTGAGTTGGCTTTAATTCGGGAGAAAACGTGCATGTCAGGAGTATTGTCGTGGCAATAGTGCTGTTGAGTATCAGCTGCGTGGGTGGATTCATATCTGGATTGCTCGGTGTAGGTGGTGCTGTGATCCTGATTCCTCTTTTGCTTTCAGCTCCCCCTCTCTTTGGGGTGGGCGAACTGGATATCCACACAATCAGTGGTATCACCATGCTACAGGTCTTTGTCACCTCAGCGGTTGGGGCTTTTATCCATGGGCGTAACGGCAACCTCCACTCCACAGGGGTAATTGCTGTCGGAATACCCCTTGCCGGTTGCGCTCTTCTGGGCGCGGTGATCTCCAAATACGCGCATGCTGATGTGCTTCTGATAACCTTTGGGGTTCTGGTGCTGATCCCCTTCGCGCTTCTTCCTCCGGAGCCGCAAGGACAGACTCGGATTAGGGTAGATGATTTTTCCCCGCATCTTGGCCGATGTATTGTTGTAGGAAGCAGTGTGGGGCTGGCTTCCGGATTCCTTGGCGCTGGAGGTGGGTTTATTCTGGTACCACTATTGGTAACAGTGCTTAAATTCCCCCTCAAAATGGCGGTTGGGTCAAGCCTTGGGATCGTATTTGTCGGGGCATTATCGGGTACTTTGGGCAAGGTTGTAACCCAACAGGTGGTATGGGCGTATGCCATCCCGGTACTTTTAGGTTCGGTGCCTATGGTTCATCTCGGCTCCATTGTTTGTCGCCACCTCTCCCCGCGGCATATCCGCCACCTGTTTCTGGCATTGTTGGCTGTTGTGGCGCTGTATACTTGGATAGATATTTTGTTGCTTTTGGATTAAAATTGGATATTTTTGTATTCAGTGCGGTTCAATGTCCAACTAGCTAAATATTATCCCCGCATGGTAGGAGAGCAACATATATGGAAGCGCTTAACTCGCATAACATAGCTGTGATGTTTTTCTCCCTCGCTGTGCTGCTGGGGGTAGCACGTGTGCTGGGAGAGGTTGCGCAGCTTCTACGTCAGCCTTCGGTGCTGGGAGAGTTGCTTGCAGGGGTGATTCTCGGACCTACAATTCTCGGCCGTATAGCTCCAACCCTGAGTGAAATACTCTTCCCGTTACATGGCGTCAATGCGATAGCCCTCGAAAGTATTGCCACTTTGGCTATCGGGTTGTTTTTGTTGGTAGCGGGCATGGAAGTGGATCTCTCCACTGCGTGGAAACAGGGAAAGACCGGGGGGAAAATCGGCCTCAGCAGCATTGCCTTTCCTTTTGTGGTTGCAATTCTGGCGGCGTTTATCGTTCCTGAAGCCCTGGGACGCATGCCAGGCTCAGATCCTTTGGTGTTTGCCCTGTTCTTTGCCATTGCGATCTCCATCTCTGCTCTGCCCATAATTGCCAAAACCCTGATAGATATGGGGTTGTACCGCAGTGACCTGGGGATGGTGGTGATCAGTGCCGCTATTTTGAACGATATCATTGGCTGGGTGGTGTTCGCGATTATTCTCGGCTTTCTCAGTGGCACTGGTAGCGCAGGAATGGAGATCGTTATCACCATTGCCCTGACCCTGATTTTCATCATCGGAATGCTCACCCTTGGGCGCAACCTGATACACAGGGTGCTCCCCTTTGTACAGGCATATACACGTTGGCCTGCAGGGGAGTTGAGCTTCGCCATGATCCTTGGTCTCTTGGGGGCAGCCTTTACCGAGTGGATCGGGATTCATGCCATTCTGGGCGCGTTTATTGTCGGGGTTGCCATTGGTGATTCGTCCCATCTGCGCGAGCGCAGTCGCGTCATTATCGGTGATTTTGTCTCCTTCATTTTTGCTCCGGTCTTTTTCGCCAGTATCGGTCTCAAGGTGGATTTTCTTGCCCATTTTGATGTGGTGCTGGTGTTGGTGGTGTTACTCATGGCATGTGTGTGTAAACTCATCGGCGGCACTCTCGGGGCGCGTTGGGGAGGTATGCCGCGCCAGGAATCACTTGCGGTGGGTTTTGCTATGGTATCCGTTGGCGCGATGGGAATTATCGTCGGCATGATTGCTCTGAATGCGGGGATTATAGATGAGCGTCTGTTTGTCGCTCTGATTGTTATGGCGATGGTAACCTCCATGATCAGCGGTCCCTCCATGCGCCTCGTGTTGCACAAAGAGAAAAAATGGGAGCTGCGCGATGTGCTGTCATCTAAGCTGTTCATCCGTGGTTTGCAGGCGCACACTCGACGCCAGGTTATTCATGAGATGGCTACCGCAGTGGGGGAAATCGCAGATCTTGATGCATCCGTACTGGAACTGGCCGTCAGAGCGCGTGAAGAGGTTATGAGCACGGGCATTGGCAACGGCGTTGCCCTACCGCACGCACGGGTCGCCGGACTCGATGAGGTGTGGGTAGTGGTCGGGATCTCCTCACACGGGATCGATTTTGATGCTCCGGATGGCAAACCGGCCAATTTGATATTCCTGATACTTACCCCGGATGATGACCCGAGCGCGCAGCTGGATATTGCGGCCGAAATTACCCGTCGTTTCCGGGAGCAGGATACGGTGGATGCTGCATTGCGCACTGAGCATTTTACCGACTTCATCGCATTGATGCGCGCCGGGAGTCAGTAGAGATAAAAAAAGTGCGGTATCCTTTTTGGGACACCGCACCTGCAAATCAATCCATCCTGCACACAATGCTTCAGGGCAGGGTGGGAAGTTTCAATCCGGCAAGTTCTTCCACCAGTCCCACCACCTGACAGCTGTAGCCGTACTCGTTGTCGTACCACACATACAGCACACAACGGTCATCTTCTACAATGGTGGCAAGGGAGTCAAACACCCCGGCATAGGTGGAACCTACAAAGTCGCTCGAAACAACCTCCGGTGAGTTGGTGTAGTCGATCTGATCCTGCAGTTTCGAGTCCAGAGATGCATCGCGCAGATGGGCATTCATCTGCTCTACCGTGGTTTTCTCCTTCAGGCTCAGATTCAAAATAGCCATGGAGACATTCGGTGTGGGGACGCGAATGGCGTTGCCGGTCAACGTCCCTTTTAACTCCGGTAGCGCTTTTGCCACCGCCTTTGCCGCACCGGTTTCGGTGAGCACCATATTCAGGGGCGCGCTGCGCCCGCGGCGCGGTTTGTCGTGGTAATTGTCGATCAGATTCTGGTCGTTGGTGTATGAATGGCACGTCTCCACGTGACCGTTTACAATCCCGAAGCGATCTGACACCGCCTTCAGTACTGGCACAATCGCGTTGGTGGTGCAACTCGCGGCAGAGTAGATATGTTCCTGTTCCTGGATCAGTTCGTTGTTGATGCCATGCACAATATTGGGGATATCCCCCTTGCCGGGAGCGGTGAGGATAACCTTGGAGACTCCCTTTGCGTGCAGATGGCGCCCGAGACCGTCGCGATCGCGCCACTTGCCGGTATTATCGATAACGATGGCATCTTCAATTCCGTATTCGGTATAGTCGATATTCTCCGGCGCGTCGGAGTAGATGATCTTGATCATGTTCCCATTGGCTATAATGGCATTTTCTTCCTTATCTACCTGGATAACCCCGTTGAAGCGCCCGTGGACAGAATCGCGGCGCAGCAGGCTCGCGCGTTTTATGAGGTCATCTTCACTCCCTTTGCGTACCACTGCCGCCCGCAGGCGCAGTTTGTCGCCGCCGCCGGTCTGTTCGATAAGAATTCGTGCCAAAAGACGTCCGATGCGCCCGAAACCGTAGAGTACCACATCTCGCGGCTTACTCAGCACCGGGACAGAGCCGGTATTTATGGAATTAAGCTGTGTTTTGACAAACGCCGCTACATCGGAGCCCTCAGGTTCCTGCATGAATGAGGTGGTTAACTTGCCCAAGTCTATTTTACATGGAGCCAGATCCAACTTGCTCAGCGCCTGGAGTACCGGGAAACTGTCGCGTACAGAGATTTCACTCTCGATGATCTGGCGTGCAAAGCGGTGCGCGCGCAGAATGCCGATGGGCTGCCGATTATTGAGTTTGCGTCCGTAGATAGTGGTTATCACCCCGCGGTTGCGGTACAGATCTCCAATGATGGGAACCATAGCCTCGGCAATCTCTGTGCGTTGAGACCAGTCTGTGTAGTACTCTTCCGCTTTTGTCTTCATGGTGTAAGACCCTTTTGTAGATGTGGTGGTTCGATTTTCGGATAACTTCAGGATAAATTCCTGTTCCCTACCTGCTCCCTAAAATAAACCAGCGTATCCTAATTCAGGGGCAAAATATTTTCAACTGCTTTAACTGCCTGATTTGACCTCCATATCTGCGGAATTAGTACCGGGGCAATTATCAGGTGCTTTGCTGCAACGCTCCGTACAGATCGGGGTGGGTGAAGCTAAAGCCGCTCTCCTGCAGTTTTCGGGGCATGGCGCGCACGCTCGATAGAAGCAGGGCATCCGCCATCTCCCCCAGGAGCAGGCGCAGCGCGAGGGCTGGTGCCGGCAGAAGCGCGGGGCGTCTTATCACCTTCCCCAGGGTGGTGGCAAAGTCCTTGTTGCGCACCGCTTCGGGGGATACCATATTTACGGGGCCCTGCAGGGATGATTCCTCGATGATATGGCCTACTGCCCTACACAGATCATCAATGTAAATCCAACTCAAGAATTGACGTCCATCTCCCAGGGGGCCACCAAGCCCGAGTTTGAAAGGAAGGAGCATCTTCTGCAGTGCCCCTCCATCAGGGCTCAGTACCATGCCAAGACGGATGTTCACGGTGCGAATCCCCGCTGTGGTTGCAGGGGTGCAGGCTTCTTCCCACTCCTGACATACCTGCGAGAGAAATCCGCTCCCGGCCTGACTTGCCTCCGTGAGTTCTTCATCCCCCCTGTCGCCGTAGAACCCCACTGCAGAAGCACTGATAAGCAGTTCCGGCTTGGATTCCTTTTCCGCCAGGCTCTGGGCCAGCAGGGTGGTTCCACTCACGCGACTCATGCGGATCCGCTCTTTCTTCCGCGCGTCCCAGCGCCCGGAGGCTATATTCTCCCCCGCAAGATGGATCACTACATCAAAATCAGGCTCCGCACCAAAACTGATCTCCCCGGTGCTGATATCCCACCAGGGATGGTGCTCATCCCGCGTACGCGACAGGGATACTGGCGTGTGTCCGCAGGTTTGAAGATGTGCACATAAGGCGGTTCCTACCAGACCGGAAGCTCCGGAAACAAGAATACGCATGGTTTGCCCTCCTGGATGGCATGCAGCACATTCGAAGCTGCAGTGGTTGCACAAGTTCCGTCTATCCATTAAACTCCAGTTGACTGGCTTAACATTCTGGCGAGAATGCTCGCAGATATCTAGATTTCGACAGGATTCAAATAACAGATTCCCATAACCGGAGGTAGTTTCAACTATGGCAGAACCTATCCATTACAGCAAGCTTGGCCTGGTAAATACTCAAGAGATGTTTGCGCGCGCTTTCGATGGCGGCTACGCCATTCCGGCGTACAATTTCAACAACATGGAGCAGTTGCAGGCGATTGTGACCGCATGCGCTGAAGGAAAGTCGCCAGTGATCATTCAGGTGAGCAAAGGCGCGCGCCAATATGCGAACGCCACCATGTTGCGCCATATGGCGATGGGCGCAGTGGAGATGACCCGGGAGTTAGGCGTGGATCTGCCTATATCCCTCCATCTCGACCATGGGGATTCCTTCGAGCTGTGTAAATCGTGCATCGATTCTGGGTTCTCCTCCGTTATGATTGACGGTTCCCACCTTTCCTATGCAGAGAATGTTGCCCTTACGCGTCAGGTGGTGGAGTATGCGCATCAGTTTGACGTCACGGTGGAGGGAGAGCTCGGTGTCCTTGCGGGGATTGAAGATGAAGTGGTGGCGGAGCAATCCACCTATACCCAGCCCGAGGAGGTGGAGGATTTTGTCGCCAAAACCGGAGTGGACTCGCTGGCCATATCCATCGGCACCAGCCACGGCGCGTACAAGTTCAAGCTCAAAGAGGAGGAGGAGGTACCACCCTTGCGCTTTGATATCCTTGAAGAGGTTGAAAGACGTATTCCGGGTTTCCCCATCGTGCTCCACGGCGCTTCGAGCGTGATTCAGGAGTATGTAGATCTCATCAATGAATATGGCGGCAGTTTGGATGGCGCGGTGGGAGTGCCGGAAGAGCATTTGCGCAAAGCAGCGAAGAGTGCGGTATGTAAAATCAATATCGATTCCGACGGCCGTCTCGCCGTTACCGCCAAAGTGCGTGAATTCCTCGCCAACAATCCAGAAGAATTCGACCCGCGTAAATATCTGGGTGCCGCACGTACCGAATTGGTGAAATTGATCAAACACAAGAACAAAACCGTGCTCGGGAGTTCGGGTCGGGTATAAAACACACGTCTAAAGGGTGTTGAAAAGATTCCGTAAATACTAAATAATATTAGTTACTTAAGCATGAAAAGCCTCTATAATGGCAGGTATCCTGACTAAGGGAAATACCAACCAAAACAAAGGCTTCTCATGCA
>Ga0136557_1000091_pt1 | contig 71362 bp, 64 predicted proteins | sample AntRauTorckE6832_FD_104796 | JGI IMG/M metagenome (GOLD analysis project Ga0136557, IMG submission 104796) | Saline lake microbial communities from Rauer Islands, Antarctica - Metagenome Torckler E6 #832 | ecosystem: Environmental > Aquatic > Non-marine Saline and Alkaline > Saline | place...
AGGCGTCAGTGCGTCCGAAGGCTTGCGCCTGTTGTTTGAGGGTAAGTCGCCTCAATTTATGCGCCCGGAGTAAGTATCCATCCCGAATATGAACGTTCAACGGGGACGGTGCTGAATAGTTACAAAAAACTAAGCTAATTTCATCGGCACAAATCACCCTATACTCTAAAGAGCATATTTATTGTTGACAAATTTGGTTATCATTTGTACCGTTCATTCATGTCAGCTTGATGCTGACGCATTTGCTGCTAAAGTGTTTATTCGACATATTTACAACCCGATTTTTTCAACAAGGAGTTTTATCATGAGTGTACTCGTAGCGCGTCAGGCCCCCGATTTTACTGCAACAGCGGTTATGCCGGATGGCAGCTTTGCGGAATACAAACTCTCCGAGCAAAAGGGCAAGTACCTGGTGCTGTTTTTCTGGCCCCTGGACTTCACCTTTGTGTGTCCGTCGGAGATCATTGCACATGATCACCGCGTAAAACAGCTGCAGGAGCGTGGCGTAGAGATCGCCGGGGTTTCCATCGATTCCCAGTTCACCCACCTCGCATGGCGCAACACCCCGGTGGAAGACGGCGGCATCGGTCCGGTACAGTTTCCCATAATTGCGGATGTCAAGCATAAGATCACCCAGGCCTTCGGGATTGAGCATCCGGAAGCGGGTGTAGCGATGCGCGGTTCATTCCTGATCGACAAGGACGGTGTGGTTCAGCATCAGGTGGTGAACAACCTCCCCCTGGGGCGCAATATTGATGAGATGGTGCGCATGGTGGATGCACTTCAGTTTTTTGAAGAGTACGGTGATGTGTGTCCTGCCGGTTGGCAGAAAGGCGATCAGGGTATGAATCCCACCTCTGAAGGGGTGGCAAGCTACCTGAAGGACAATGCGGAGAAGCTGTAATCATTCCGCACATTTTTAACCAATAACTGTAAAGGCGGTTCCATGAAGGGACCGCCTTTACAGTTTTGGGGTAGAAATTCAATCCCACACTACCGGTCGGGTCTTGTGGCACCCATGGAAAGGGCGTCTGTCGCCACGGACGGCGACAGTCGAACGGCCATGGACGGCGCAAAGTGTCCCTTGGAATGGGTGTCACAAGACCTGGCTGAACAGTTGCGTAACGAACTATTTTTCAACTACTCAATAAAGGAAGTAGAAAGAGCCATAATCCCCGGTTCCAGGGACGCATAAACTCGTCCTGAGGCTTGACTGGCTCTATCCTGAGCCAGACACCCTTCCTCCGGGGACCATGGCTCTATCATCTGAATCTATTTCAGCCTAAAGAAATTAGATACTGTCTTTTAAATATGCAGTTCAACCCCCGGCCTTTTTCACCGTCCAGCCCTGCTGCTTCCCCTGTTGCTGAAGCAAGTCGAGGAGAAAATCGCGCTGATCCCCCTGAATCTCAATAATCCCGTCTTTGAGGGTACCACCGCAGCCGCATTTTTTCTTCAGCTGCTTGGCGAGTTGTTTCAATTCCTTCTCCGGTAAAGGTATCCCGCTGATAACCGTGACGCCACTACCCTTGCGCCCTTTGGTTTCTCTCCCGATTCGCACTACTGCCTGGGTCGGATTCTTTTTCGGCTCCAGAGTACAGCGGCAGGCGCTGGTCAATTTCCCGCAGGTGTTACAGGTGTCAGCCGGGTCATCTGAATACACCATACGCGTGTTGTTCTCAGGTTTGTTGCGTGTCTTCATGTTACTCCCCCGTTTGATCCATACATTCCACACACACCATTTCGAGTTTCGGACTTCCAGTTTCATCCTCCACCGGAACAGGGGTAATATGTTCACCGCAGGCTATTTTATAGCAGCGCTGGCACACATAGCCGCTCCCTTCGGTAGAGCTGAAGTTACACACGTGACATAGCCAGCGTACTTCTTTTCCCGTTTCGCTGTGGTGCTCAGAGTCCATATAAATCTATGCCTCCGTGCGCACGCTTTCTATCAGCTCCAGGGTTCGCTGCCGCGCGGTATCAAACTGCTCCTGGCGTGGGGCGCCGAACCACTCGATGGGTTCGAGAAAATCCCACTTCATCTTTTCGGTTATCGCATCCAGCTCGCGCTGCGCTCCCCCGGACCATCCCGCCGAGCCGAAACGCAGTATTTTCTTATTGAACACCTTTTTGCGCCGGAACATATCCAGCACCCACGCCATGGGGGGAAACATCTGATACTCGTAAGTGGGCATCCCCAGGATCAGGGCGCTGGAGCGCCACGCCGAAGCAAGGATTTCCCCTACATGATCCTGCGGCACTCGATGGACATGCACGGGCATCCCTGCTTCGCGCACGGTGCGCTCGATCGTATCAGCAATCATACCGGTATGGCCGTACATGCTCGACCAGATCAGGGTTATCTCCGGCTCTGCGGGACCTTTGAGGTAACTGGCGAAGCGTGCATACGCATCGATAATGGTCTGGGGCTCGGTACGCCAGATAATCCCGTGGGATGGGGCCACCACCTTGATATCCAGTTCACTCAATTCCCCGATCGCCTTGGTTACAAAGGTGGAGAAGCTCGCCACTATATTGGCGTAGTAACGCAGAGCTTCATCGAGGAAGAACTCCTTCTGCTCGGAGCTGAGCTGATCGTCAAAGTACACCCCTTCACGGGTGCCGTAGGAGCCGAAGCCGTCACAGGAGAACAGGGTGCCACTCTCGCGTTCAAAGGTCATGATGGTTTCGGGCCAGTGAATGTGCGGGGTGTCGAAAAACTGCAGCACCTTGCCGCCCCCGAGATCGAGGATATCGCCATTGTTCACCACATGGACATTGGTATCGATGTCGCAGAACGATTTCAGCAGCTTCGCCGCTTTGGAGGACAGGTAGATATGGATATGTGGATTGCGTGCGTGGAACTCCGGCAGCCACAGGGTATGATCCGGTTCCATATGATTTATGATGAGGTAGTCGATATCCTCCGGGCGCAGACTCAGGGAGTCGAGCTCGGACAGATAGCATTCCGCCTGACCGTCCATATCCTCGATCAGATCGATAATCGCGGTCTGCTCCCCTTTCACCACATAGGAGTTGAGGGATATCCCATCGGGCATGGGCCACATACCCTCAAACAGCTCGGTGCCGGGGAGGTTCACCGGCACACAGTAGATCCCGTCACTTACCTGCACCGCTTCGGTTTTGCATGTATTTTTCATCCTTGAGTTCTCCTGTATGTGATTGCTCAATCAGTTGTTTTATTTTCCTGCTGCCCATAGGTCTTGAATTTTTCCAGCACCGTTTCCATCTCCGCATCCGGCACCAGCACCGGGGTCCCCACATTGCAGCACTGATAGTAGATGCGCGCCACCAGTTCAATCTCTTCGGCAACGTTGAAGGCATGGGGCATGTCCCCCCCCACCGCAACGAGCCCGTGGTTGGCAAGGAGTACGGCGTTATAATCCCCCATGCCTTGCACTACATTGCGCGCCAGTTCGGTAGAACCAAAGGTGGCGTAGGGCGCCAGGGGCACCTTGTTCCCCGCAAAACCCACGAGGTAGTGCACCGCCGGGATCTCCCGCTGCAGGCACGCCATAGTGGTGGCATATACCGAATGGGTATGCACCACCGCATTCACATCGGGGCGTGCATTATACAACGCAAGGTGGAAGCTCAGTTCACTCGAAGGCTTGAGCTCTCCTTCCACCACTTCACCGGCGCGGTTCAGAATAACTACATCTTCCACACCCACATCCGCATAGTCGACCCCGCTGGGGCCGATGGCAACGAGATCCTGCTCACGGCACAGGCAACTCAAATTGCCGCCACTGCCGGTGGTCAGGCCGGAGGAGATAAGTTTCAGCCCATATTTGACAATCAATTTGCGGTGCGCTTCGAGTAACATTGCTAAGCCCCCACGCGCAGATCGGGGCGACATCCCATGCGTTGCAGAAACGCTACTAACGCCGCAAGATTCCGATTTACCACCTGGGCCGAGAGAATTCCTCCCTGTTCCAGCGCCTCAAGGGCATGGGCAAACTTGCCGACCCCACTGCTGATATGCGCATCACTGCCGATGGCAACCGGAGCGCCTTTTTCCGCGCACAGGCGGGCAATCTCCAGACAGTTGGGCGCGCTGTTTTTGCGGCTGATAGAGAAGGAGGAGCTATTGATCTCCAACGCGGTGTCGGTACGCATCGCCTGATCAACTACCGCTGCATAATCAAGGGGATATGCGGGGTTGCCCGGATGGGAGATAATATCCACCCAGGGATTCTCCATTGCCTGCAGCAGGGTACGGGTATTCTCCGCAACACTGGTACCCGTGTAGCCGCAGCCTTCGTGAAAGCCGGCGAGGACGATATCGAGATGCTCCAGAGCATCTTCACCGATGTCCAGCTTCCCCTCATCGAGGATGTTGGCTTCCACTCCACGCAGCACCCTCACCCCCTGCATAACTTCGGGGATAAAACGCAGCGCCATAAAATGGTACGGATGCGGCCCGCCCGGGATTGCGGGGCCATGATCGGTAATTGCGACCCCTTCAAGGCCGCGTTCAGCGGCGGCAGCGACAATCTCCTCCACGGTACTGAACGCATGCCCCGAGGCAATGCTGTGGATATGAATATCTACCGTAGGGGAAGGTACGGGTATCCGCTCCAAAGAATTCCCCTGTGTCGAACTGGTCATACTATCTCCGTATCTATGTTGAATAATATTTCTTGCGTTATTGTAGGGGCAACTCCCCGTGGTTGCCCTGGCTCAATATACAGATATGTCGATGATGGAATGGGCAGGCACGGGGGCCTGTCCCTACGGTTGCCCACCAATGTAGGAAAAACCGACACCACCCACGTCATGTGGTTACTACCCACAGAGAAACACCATCAGCTTAAAAATTCCCTGGCGCGCATAATAGCACGCCTGAAAATCCTTGTCAGGCACCTTGGCATCAAGGTAGATTGTTCAATTTTTCTCCCCTGCCATTGAAAGTTAGATATGACATCCTGCGAGACCCTGTTAAATATAAGCCGTCCGGGACGCTACCTCGGCGGCGAAGCCGGCTCCATCCGCAAAAACCATGCGGAGGTGGCTATCCGCTATGCCCTGGCATTCCCCGACACCTATGAAATCGGCATGAGCCACATGGGCAGCGCCATTCTGTACCATATTCTCAACCAGGAAACATGGATAGCGGCGGAGCGCGTCTACTGCCCGTGGCCCGACATGGCTGAACAGATGCGCCGCGAATCCGCCCCCTTAAGCACTTTGGAATCGGACAAGCCCTTGAGCGAGTTTGACATCATCGGCTTCACCCTGCAACACGAACTGTGCTACACCAACATCCTCCACATGCTCGACCTGAGCGGGATTCCGCGGCGGCGGGAGGATCGAAGCGAAAACGATCCTTTAATCATCGTGGGCGGTCCCTGCGCGTTCAACCCGGAACCCCTCGCGGACTTTATTGATATCGCCCTGCTGGGTGATGGCGAAGAAGCGGTGGTGGAGATCTGTGGCGCCATCCGTGATGCACGCATGCGCAACCTTGGCCGCACCCAGATACGCCGGGAGCTGCGCCACATCAAAGGGGTGTACGTTCCGGAACTCTTCATCCCGCACTACCATGCAGACGGCACCCTCAGCGCCATTGAACCGCTGCTGCCGGACTATACCAATGTGACACGGCGTTTCCTCGCCGACCTGGACACAGCCCCCTATCCCACCAAACCGCTGATCCCGTATATGAACACGGTGCATAACCGCGTAGCGCTGGAGATCGGGCGTGGGTGTACGCGTGGATGCCGCTTCTGTCAGGCGGGCTACATCTACCGTCCGGTGCGCGAGCGCCAGGCATCCACCCTTGCGAATCTGGCGGAAACCGCCCTCGACAACAGCGGCTTTGACGAACTTTCGCTCCTGTCACTTTCGAGTGGTGACTACAGCGCCATTGAACCGCTGCTGCGTCACCTGATGGAGCAGCATGCCGACGAGCGGGTCGCCATGTCGCTCCCGAGCCTGCGCGTGGGTTCGCTCACCGATGAGCTGATCAATGAAATCCGCAAGGTGCGCAAGACCGGCTTCACCCTCGCCCCCGAAGCGGGGACCGAACGCCTGCGCCAGGTGGTCAACAAAGGGATCAGGGCCGAGGACCTCCTTGCGAGTGCGCACACTATCTACACCCTGGGCTGGCGCCTGATCAAACTCTACTTCATGCTCGGACTCCCCACCGAAACATGGGAAGACCTTGAGGGTATCGTGGATCTCGCTGCAGCGGTCAAGAAAAGTGGGCGCGGTACCGAAGGGGGCGGCGATGTCAATGTCGCAGTCTCCACCTTTGTGCCTAAAGCACATACGCCGTTTCAGTGGGAGGCCCAGCTCAATCTGGAACAGACCAGAGAACGCCAGCACTGGCTGCGGGATAAGCTGAAAAGGAAAAAACTGCGCCTTAAATGGCATGAAGCAGAGCTGTCCGCCCTCGAAGGGCTGTTTGCGCGCGGTGATCGACGTCTGGGTGCGGTTATCGCCACTGCTGCAGACCTGGGCTGCTGCTTCGATAGCTGGCGCGACTTCTTCGAGTTCTCGCGCTGGGAGGAAGCGCTGGAGCGCCACGACCTGAAGCTGGAGTTTTACCTGCGCGCACGCGCTGAAAGCGAAGTATTGCCCTGGGAGCACCTGAGTTGCGGCATCCACAAGGACTTTTTCGCCGAGGAGCGCGCCAGGGCTCTGCGCCTCAAATACACCCCCGACTGTCGCGAAGGCAAATGCAGCAACTGTGGCGTATGCGACTTCGAACACATCAAAATGCGCTATGCCGAGGCCAAGCCGAACCTACCAGCCTCTGCACCCGCACCAGAAGCTGCAGATGCCCCGGCAGCCGAAGAACGCTTCAAGGTACGTCTCCAACTCGCAAAGGGGGGCAAAGCACGTTTTGTGAGCCATCTCGAATTCATGACTGTGGTAAACCGCGCCCTGCGTCGTATCAAAGCACCGGTGCGCTACTCCGCCGGCTTTCACCCCCATCCGCGCATCTCGTTTCCCGATGCGTTGCCCACGGGGGTGGAAAGTGAGGCGGAAATTATCGATGTGGAGCTGTTCCATGCCCCCGATATCGATCTTTTTCGCACCCGTCTCGATGCGGAACTGCCGGAGAACTTCACCGTGCGAAATGCGGAAGAAATCCCGTGGAAAAGTCCCACCCCTGCCGCTGCTATCCGAACCAGCACCTACAGTGTACCCTGGAATCCCGCCTTTCCCGAGGATCTGGAAGCGCGCATTGATCATGCACTCAAGGCCGAAAGCATCATCTACACCCGGATGAAAAAGGAAAAACCGGTAGAGGTGGATCTGCGTCCCGACATCGCAGATCTCCATCTGCGCGATGATGCTCTGGAGCTCACCCTGTACAAGGGCAGCCCGGTAGTCATAAGCGCCTATCTACTTAAAGCAGAGCACAATCAGGTTCGCTCTATGGGAATATGCAAGACCCGTGTTACCATGAAATCTGAGTCTGAACCTGCTTAAATAAAATAGGTGCACATCTTTTAAAAGTCTGAACTGGTCATAAATCTATTCCTGACTTAAAATGTGTACTTACGAAGACCGCCCGGCCTGAACGGTCGGGACATTATCCGGCAATACTCTGCTGCCACGCAGCATCGAGCATCCGGAAACCAGTCTTCTATATATACAGTCTTCTATCAATTACACATATATAGCGAAGGAGTTTCGACCATGGCAAGAAAACTGGTCATCAACAAGACCTCCCACGAAACGCGGGTGGCTCTGCAGGAGAACGGGCATATATCCGAACTCTACATCGAGCGCAGCTGCGATCTGGGAATTGTAGGCAACATCTACAAAGGGCGGGTAATCCGCGTATTACCCGGCATGCAAGCCGCATTTGTGGATATCGGCCTTGAAAAGGCGGCATTTCTGTATGTCGCCGATGTATTTGACGAAATGGAGGCCGTTGCAGACTTCGTGGACGGACGTGCCGACAGCAGTGAACCGGAGACCACGGAACCAGAAGGGGAGGAAGTAGAGGAAATTCATCCGCTCCCCCCTATTGAAACCCTCCTGAGTGAAGGACAGGAGATTCTGGTCCAGGTCTCCAAAGAACCCCTGGGCACCAAAGGGGCACGCATCAGCTCGCACATCTCATTGCCGGGGCGTCACCTCGTGTACATGCCTACCATAGACCATGTAGGGATCTCACGCCGCATTGAAAACCCGGAAGAGAAGGAACGTCTGCGCGAAATTGTTGAAGAGATGCGCCCGCCGCACAGCGGCTTCATCGTACGCACTGCTGCAGAGGGGAAAAGCGAAGAGGATCTGCTTGCGGACATGCACTACCTGGCAGATCTGTGGCGCGATATCGATGCACGCCAGGCCGACATGAGCGCGCCGACCCTGGTTCACTCGGATCTGGATGTCACCAGCAAGGTCCTGCGCGACATCCTGACCGAGGATATCAAGGATATTGTGGTCGATTCCCCCGAAGAACATGACAAAATTGTTAAATTTCTCGGCACCTACATGCCCAGCCAGGAGTGCAGTACCAAGCTTTACCGCGAAGAATTGCCGCTGTTTGACGCCTGTGGTCTGGAGGTGGAGATCGCGCGCGCCCTGGAGCGCAAGGTGTGGCTGAAAAGCGGAGGGTATATCATCATCGAACAGACCGAGGCCCTCACCGCTATCGATGTGAATACCGGGCGCTACGTGGGGAAACGCAATCAGGAAGACACCATTCTTAAAACCAACCTTGAAGCGGTGAAGGAGATCGCTTATCAGGTGCGTCTGCGCAATATCGGCGGCCTGATCATTATCGACTTCATCGATATGGAGAAAGAGATCCATCGCGAGCAGGTGCATGCGAGCCTGGAAGAGGCCTTGAAGGGGGACAAAAACAAGACCAACATTCTCAAGATTTCGGAGCTGGGACTGGTGGAGATGACCCGGAAGCGCGTGCGCGAAAGTATCGGGCGCACCCTGTGCGAGCCCTGCCCCTACTGTGAAGGAACCGGCTACGTCAAAAGCCGCACCACCATGGTATTTGAAATCTTCCGCAAGCTGAAACGCGAAGCACGCGATCTCCCCGGTTACCGCATCAATCTTCAGGTGCATCCCGATGTAGCTGCCCTGCTCTACGATGAAGAGCGCGGTGTCATAGAGGAGATTGAGCGCCATTTCCAGAAGCAGATATCCATCATTGCGCGCCCCAATTTCCATGTGGAGCAATTTGTGGTCGCAGCGGGGTAACGCGTACAGCGGTTGGAGCAGACATGCCGAATAAAGCGCTGGATCACACCTCTACCGAGGCCATTCTGGAAAGCATCTGCGATGGAGTGTTCACCGTGGATAACACCTGGCGCATCACCTCGTTCAACCGTGCTGCCGAGGAGATCACGGGGGTAGATCGTGACGATGCCGTGGGACAGATATGTTCAGAGGTGTTTCGCTGCAGTCTGTGTGAAAGCAACTGCGCTCTGGCGCAGACCCTGCGCAGCGGCCGGCCCATTGTCCAGCGCGAGGGCTTTATCATCCGCGCCGATGGCCAGCGCGTACCCATCAGTATCTCCACTGCAGTATTGCGTGATAATGAGGGCAATACCATCGGCGGCGCGGAGACCTTCCGCGATTTAAGTGAGATCGAGACCCTGCGCAATTCCCTGAAACAGCGCTACCGCCTCGGCGATCTGGTGAGCCGCAGCAAAAGCATGGAACCTATTTTCGAACTCATTCCTACTCTGGGGGCGAGCTCAAGCACCGTTCTCCTCGAAGGGGAGACGGGCACCGGCAAGGAACTGGTCGCACGAGCCATCCACTCCAGCGGCGCGCGCGCTGAAGAACCCTTTGTCGCAGTGAACTGCGGTGCCCTGCCCGACAACCTCCTTGAATCTGAGCTGTTCGGGTATAAAAAAGGTGCGTTCACCGGAGCGCAGCAGGACAAACCAGGGCGTCTGCGCAGTGCCGGAAAAGGAACGATCTTCCTGGATGAGATCGGTGAGATCAGCCTAGCACAACAGGTAAAACTTCTGCGCGTCCTGCAGGAGCATCAGTTTGAACCGCTGGGGAGCACCAGACCTGAAGCGCTGGAGGCGCGAATCATTGCTGCCACCCATAGGAGTCTTGCAGATATGGTGGATGAAGGCACCTTCCGCCAGGATCTGTTTTACCGCATCCAGGTGATCACCCTCGAACTCCCACCCCTGCGCGAACGCATGGAGGATCTCCCCCTGCTGGTGGAACACTTCATTGAACACTTCAACCACATGCAGAAGCGCCACATTCAGGGCTGTCTGCCCGAAACCCTGAATCTGCTTATGGCGCACGACTGGCCCGGCAATGTGCGTGAGCTTGAGAATGTCATTGAACGTGCGTTTGTCCTGTGCGGTAAAGATATGATCGAACCTGGGCATCTGCCCGCAAAACTCCGCGGACAGCGCTCCCTGGAAGATTCTACACCCACTGAAACCAGCGGAATCCGTACCCAGCGCAGCCTCACCGAAAAACAGGCGATTCTCGCCGCGCTGGAGCAGCACAACTACAATCGCCAAGCTGCGGCGCGCGCTCTGGGGATTCACAAAACCACTCTGTATCGTAAAATAAAAACCCTGGGCATCAACATCCCCCGGGGAAGCGTCTCCGCAAAATCATAGCCCCACAAGTAGCAAAAACGCTACCCAGATGCATGCCAAAGGTTGCGTTACCGCAACCCACAATAGTGCCCCCTTTTTCTAAAATCCTCTACGCCAAACTTTTCAAAAAACATTTCCTGTTTATTCCCCGCAATTTCAAGACATTACACTTAATACTACCACATACACCTACCTCCACATGCATGCCCTGGCACGCCTGATGCTCTAGTCCAAAGGCACAACGAAACCATTTCAACAGCGCACCACAACGGCCTGCGGGAGATGAAACGCAATGAAGATGGCTATCACCACATGGAATGACAGGATCGCCCCGGTGTTTGACGTTGCTGGCAACGTTTATATCCTCAACGTCACAGAAAGCACACCTACCGGCGAAACCTTACCCTTGCCGCAGGCCCCTTTTGCCAAGATTGATTCTCTGCTCCAGGCCAATGTTGAAGTTCTGGTTTGCGGCGCCATCTCACGCCCACTGTTACGCAGCGCCCAGGGTGCAGGTCTCAGGGTTGTGCCGTTTGTATCCGGTTCGGTAGATGAGGTTCTGGCGGCGTGGAACGCAGGGCAACTGGAAGCTGCAGCGCGCACCATGCCGGGGTGTGGATGCAAACACCGCAGCCGCCGCAATCGGGGTACAGGATGTGCACGTTGGAACACACCCTGATTCGCATGACTCCAATATATACATCAACATTCCACTGACACCCCGTAGCTGTCAGTGGAACATGAAAAGATTTCGTTGGTGGAATCTTTTCAACCAAACGACCAAAACCTAATTGAAGAACACACAAAGTACAGGAGGGTAAAATTATGCCTAGAGGAGATAAAACAGGACCAAACGGACAAGGAAGTAAAACCGGACGCGGCGCAGGATACTGCTCCGGCAACAACGAGCCCGGGTGCACCACCGCCGGAGGGCGTGGCGGCATGGGAGGCTCTGGCGGGCGCAGAGGCAGTGGCGGTGGCCGCGGCATGGGGCGAGGACTGAACCAGAGAAAAGGGCTAGGTTTAGGCCAACGCATGAGTGATGTTTCCGATGTAGCGCCTTCATCTCAGGATGAATCTTTGAGCCGCAAAGCCCGGGAGTTGGAACAACAGATTGCAGAAATCAAAGACCAGCTTAACCAGCGCTCCTGAGAATCGCATCAAAGCGCGGGACCGAATTCCGCGCTTTGAATAGTATTTTGTCAACATTCAACATGGAGAATAACCTATGACCGTTGCCTTTTCAGCTACAGGAACAGACCTCAATTCAGACATGGATCAACGCTTCGGGCGTGCGAGGCAGTTTATCCTGGTGGATACCGAAACCAACGCTGCCACCATTCTGGAAAACACCCAGAATATGAACGCGGCTCAGGGCGCGGGTATTCAGGCAGCACAGAATGTAATCAACGCCGAAGCCGATGCTGTTGTAACCGGAAACTGCGGCCCCAAGGCATTTCAGGTGCTGCAGGCGGCAGGGATAAAAATCTACCACACTCGGGAAGACACTGTAGGGAGCGCACTCAAGGCCCTGCTGAGTGGAACGTTGCAAGAAGCCGACAGCGCCAATGTGGATTCCCACTGGAGTTAAACCTATGCCTGAGATGCGCAAAAATCAAAATGACTCCCCCTTCACCCTTGCCATCGCTTCTGGCAAGGGTGGCACCGGCAAAACCACTCTTGCTACAGCCCTCGCGGAAGCGGCAGGAATGGCAGTGACATTACGCGACTGCGACGTGGAAGAACCCAACGCACATCTGTTTGTGCGGCCTCGGTGGAACAGACACACCGAGCAGAACCGCCATGTACCGCAGATTGATGCTCAGCGCTGTAGTGCGTGCGGCAAATGTGCCGAACTGTGCCAGTTCAACGCCATTGCCATAGCTGGAGGGCGCGCTATGGTATTCACGGAATTATGCCACAGCTGTCAGGGATGTCGTCGCATCTGTCCTGAAGGCGCCATCAGTGACATGGATATGCTCATGGGGAGTCTGGATTGTGGTGTGCAACTGAAAAATCCCGCCACACCCATAAACTTCATCAGCGGCAAACTCGCCATCGGTCAGGTAATGGCTCCCCCTCTGATCCGCGCGGTAAAAAACGTCGGGGCCGCCGAACCACTCAATATTCTCGACTGCCCCCCGGGGACCTCGTGCCCCATGATTACCGCCGTACGCGGGAGCGACTTTGTCATCCTGGTTACAGAGCCTACACCTTTTGGACTCAACGACCTGGAACTCGCAGTAGAAACCGTGCGTCAACTCAAGCTCCCCTTTGGTGTGGTTATCAACCGCGCCGACACAGGGAATAGCGCGGTGCGAGATTACTGTCGTGACAACGATATCGCTATAGCGCTGGAGATACCCTGGGAGCGCAGCATTGCAGAGGCGTACTCGCGCGGGGATTCGCTATGCGATGCCTCACCTGCATTGAAGAACAAACTGCACACCATGCTGCACCACATAATGATGCGGGAGGAAACCGTATGAAGGAATTAATCGTAATCAGCGGCAAGGGGGGCACCGGCAAAACCAGCTTAACCGCAGCTTTCTGCCATCTGGCGCACAACTGTGTATGTGCCGACTGCGATGTTGATGCCGCCGATCTACACCTGATTCTGAATCCGGAGATTGCGCAGAGTCACACCTTCAGTAGCGGGCATGAGGCGATAATCCGCCAGGATACTTGCACCGGCTGCGGTCTGTGTGAAAAGTACTGCACATTTGACGCCATCTCACAGAATAAAAACGGAACCTTCCGCGTCGACCCTTATGCATGCGAAGGATGCAAGGTGTGTGTGGAGTTCTGTCCGGCCCAGGCCATAGACTTCCTTGAAGCTGAATGCGGGGTGTGGCACAGCTCATCCACCCGCTTTGGCACAATGGTGCATGCGCGCCTGCATATCGGGGCGGAGAATTCGGGCAAACTGGTAAGTTTGGTACGGCGAGAAGCACGCACAGTAGCGGAGGCAGAACATGCTGAGCTCGTGATTGTAGATGGTCCTCCGGGAATAGGATGTCCGGTGATTGCCTCCATCACCGGGGCGGATGGAGTCCTGATCGTCACCGAGCCCTCGGTTTCCGGCGCGCATGACTTTGAACGGGTGGCGCAACTCTGTGCGCACTTCAACATTCCCGCCTATTTGTGCATCAACAAGTATGATATCAACCCGGAACTGGGCGATTCTATGTGTGCCGAAGCAGCGCAACACGATATCCCGACTTTGGGGAAAATCGATTTTGACCCGGCCTTTACAGCGGCTCAGATACGATGTCAATGTGTGACCGAATACGAAGAACCTGGTACTGAAACCATTGCCACCCAGGTGCGCGACTTATGGAACACACTTGAAAAGCACATAAACCCGTAAACACAACTATCAGGTAAGGGCTTGTGGCACCCACCCCAAGGGACATTTTACGCCGTCCATGGCGACAGACGCCCTTTCCATAGGCACCACAAACCTCCACCGACAGGTGGTAAATACTTGCGTATAAACTAACTGAAACATCAACCCAACCTGAAATGGAGTATCATTCATGAAAATTGCAATCCCCACAGCTAACGGTCTTCTGGCTATGCACTTCGGTCACTGTGAAACCTTCACCATTCTCTCGGCCGATACCGATAATAAAACGATAAATGCTCAAGAGAACGCCACAGCGCCCCCCCACGAGCCCGGCGTCTTACCACGCTGGCTTGCAGAGCAGGGGGTAGATCTTATTATTGCCGGGGGGATAGGGAACCGCGCGCAGGAATTGTTTCGCGCCCAGGGTATTGAAGTGATCATAGGCGCACCCGCACAAAAACCGGCAGAACTGGTACAAACATATCTGCAGGGGGAGCTCAAACCCGGCACCAATCTATGTGACCACTGAACCCTACTCCCCACTACCCGTAGCAGAAAAAACTTGACACCGCCCCCGTGCCAAGGCTACATTGCTGCGCTATTGAAATCTTATTTACCATTGAGAGCGAGGTGAAAGCATATGTATGCGGTGATCAAGACCGGAGGGAAACAGTACAAAGTATCCGAAGGCGACACAATCAAGGTGGAAAAACTTGCCGGTGCCACAGGCGAGTCCATCGAAATCAGTGATGTCCTCATGGTCGGCGGAGAAGAGGTAAAAATCGGAGCACCTCTATTGCCTGATGCGAAAGTCACAGCCCGTATTGTAGAACAGGGCAAAGACAAGAAGGTTCTTGTCTTCAAGTCGAAACGACGCAAAGGCTATCGCAAGACCAATGGACACCGTCAGCCCATCACTCGTTTGAGAATTACGGGCATCGAAGCTTAGTAGGGAGATACGTTATGGCTCATAAAAAGGCAGGCGGCAGTTCCAAGAACGGTCGCGACAGTATAGGTAAACGCCTGGGGGTAAAGCGTTTTGGTGGGCAGCAGGTTACAGCCGGCTCCATCCTGGCGCGCCAGCGCGGCACTACCTTCCATCCCGGAAAAAACGTAGGCTGCGGCAAAGACTACACCCTGTTTGCCCTTATTGATGGTGAAGTCAAGTTCGAACGCAAGGATAAAAAGCGCCAACAGATCAGCGTTTACGCCAGTTAGATTCTTGCACGTACAGCATATGGAAAAGCCCGGGTTCAAACAATGGAACTCCGGGCTTTTTTTATGCTACGATGCCACATCCCAAGCATATCCACAGCAACATTGGCGGATGTGCCTGAACATAATCTGGGCAATGGTTCCCATCCATAGACCAGACACAAAAAATCCAAGATTATATTATGCGCTTTGTCGATGAAGTAAAAATACAGGTTAAGGCCGGAGACGGAGGACGCGGGTGCCTCTCTTTCCGGCGCGAAAAGTTCATCCCGCGTGGCGGCCCCGATGGCGGTGATGGTGGCAACGGTGGGGATGTCTATCTTCAGGTGGATGAAGGCCTCTCTACCCTGCTCGACTACCGCTATCACGCCCACTACAAGGGGGAGAACGGCGGCCACGGGATGGGGAAAAACCGCCACGGCAAAAGCGGCGAACCCCTGACCCTCATGGTTCCTCCGGGAACCCTAGTGTACGATAGCGAGAGCGGTGAAATCTTAGCAGACCTGACCACACCGGGAGAGCGAACCAGGCTCCTGCAGGGAGGCATGGGAGGACGCGGCAATGCGCGTTTTGCCACGAGCACCAATCGTGCTCCGCGCCACACTCAACCCGGCACTCCGGGCGAAGCGATAAGCATTCGCCTGGAGCTCAAGCTTCTGGCGGATGTGGGCCTGGTGGGGATGCCCAATGCGGGTAAGTCCACCCTGATCCGTGCCATCTCTGCGGCACGTCCCAAGGTTGCTGATTACCCTTTCACCACTCTGGTGCCCAATCTCGGGGTGGTGCCCTATGCGGGCTACAAATCATTTGTGGTTGCTGACATCCCCGGTCTGATCGCAGGTGCGAGTGAGGGGCATGGACTCGGCACCCGTTTTCTGCGCCATGTGGAGCGCACTGACCTGTTCCTCCATCTGGTAGACTTAAGTGATCCCAGCCTCGAAGGACACGAGGATTACCTGCACAACTTCAACCTCATCAACACCGAACTCAGACAGCACGACGCCGAGCTGGGGCAGAAACCCCAGATAGTGGTGTTGAGCAAAAACGATGTCACCGAAGTGCGCCAGCGCACGGAAGAGGCCCGTCCCCTGTTTGAACAGCAGGGATACACGGTTTTCTCCATCTCCGCCGTCAGCGGTGATGGACTCGATACTTTGGTCCACGCAATTGGTGAGCGTCTCGACAAGGAGCGCGCCGGGGAATCATGATCAGACAGCGTCTTCTCGCCCCGGTAAAGCGGGTGGTCATAAAAATCGGCAGCGGCGTTATCACTACACCGGAGGGGCTTAACTTTGCCCAACTGGAACGTCTGTCTGAAGAGATGTGCCGTCTGCATCAGAACGGCTACGAGGTAATTGTAGTATCTTCCGGTTCTGTGGCTGCCGGAAAGGGAGACCTCGGCATCAGCGGGCGTCCGCAGAGTATCCCCCTCAAGCAGGCTGCTGCTGCCGTGGGGCAGAGCCGCCTGATGCGCAGCTATCGCTCAGTGTTCCGCAGCAGGGGAGAAAATGTCGCCCAGATCCTCCTGACGCGCGACGACCTCTCCAACCGACGCCGATATCTCAACGCGCGCAACACCATCATGACCTTGCTCGACTACGGTATCGTTCCCATTATCAATGAAAATGACACCGTCGTGGTGGATGAGATACGTTTTGGCGACAACGACAACCTCTCATCCATGGTGGCGAGTCTGGTGGAAGCAAATCTACTCCTGATTTTATCAGATGTAGATGGGTTGTTTGACAAAGATCCGGGCAAACATCCAGATGCCGCCCTGCTGCACGAGGTGGAGCACATAACCCCCGCCATAGAGGCAATGGCGGGCGAGACCCTTACCTCGTTAGGCACCGGCGGCATGGTAACCAAACTCAAGGCGGCCAAACGCGCTACCCGCTACGGCATCAGCACCGCGATCATCAACGGGTTGAGAGACCAGAACCTGACGCGTTTTTTTGCCGGCGAGGACATAGGAACCTTTTTTCTCCCAACCGCTACCCCCATGGCGAGCAAAAAACACTGGATCGCCTTCACCAAAAAGGTACGGGGCAGGATCGTAGTCGATGCCGGAGCGTGTCGCGCAATCCGTGAAGAAGGCAAGAGCCTGCTCCCCTCGGGGATCGTTGCGGTTGAAGGAGGATTCGACCGGGGCGATTCGGTGTGCCTGTGCGATCAGGAAAGGGAAGAGTTCGCCCGCGGAATCACCAACTACTCACAGAATGAAATTATTCAGATCCGGGGGCACAAAAGTGCGGAGATAAGCGGTATTCTGGGGTATAAATACAGTGATGAAATAGTTCACCGTGATAACCTGGTATTTGCCTGCAAAGATGACTGAAATAAGCAAGGAGATCAGCATGAGCAATACAGCATCTGACATTTCTACCCAGATCAAAAATCTGGCGCGTGAGGCGCGTAAAGCTTCCACATGCATGGCCGGACTGGGTTCTGCCACCAAGAACGAACTACTGGAACGCATGGCTACCGCACTGGAACAGCAACGCGGCACATTACAGGAACAAAACGCTCTCGATGTACGTGAAGCACGTGCCAACAAGTTAGCTCCCGCAATGATCGACCGTCTCATCCTCACGGATGAGCGTATCGATGACATGGCGGCGGGGTTGCGTGAAGTTGCGGCTTTACCTGATCCTGTAGGTGAAGTCACCCGTATGTGGCGCCGCCCCAACGGCATCCAAGTGGGGAGGATGCGTATCCCCCTGGGGGTTATCGGAATCATTTTTGAGTCGCGCCCCAACGTCACCGCAGATGCGGCAGGTCTATGCCTCAAGAGCGGCAACGCCATCATTCTACGCGGCGGTTCCGAGGCGATCCACTCCAACACCGCTATTGGCAATATTCTCCAAGGTGAACTGGAACACATGGGCCTTCCATCTGCCGCTCTCCAGGTTGTAAACACCACTGATCGGAGTGCGGTCAATACCCTGCTCGAATGTGAAGAGGATATTGACCTCATTATTCCGCGGGGTGGCGAAGGCCTGATCCGTTTTGTGAGTGATAATTCACGCATCCCGGTGATCAAACACTACAAGGGGGTTTGTCACACCTATGTAGACGCGGATGCGGATGAAGAGATGGCAAGCCGGATCTGCATCAATGCGAAAACCCAGCGCCCGGGGGTATGCAATGCCCTGGAAACCCTGCTGATTCACAAGGATATAGCTGAGACCTTTGTTCCACGCATTGCCGCGGATATGCGCGCGCACGGGGTGGAACTGCGCGGCTGTTCCACCACCTGCAGCCTTACCTCTGGAGTAAACCCAGCCACTGACGAGGACTGGGACACGGAATACCTTGATCTGATCCTGGCGGTGAAGGTCGTGGACGATATGGATGAAGCCATTGCGCATATTGAAGAACACGGCTCCCTCCATACTGAGGTGATTGTCACCGACAGCTACGCCAGTGCTCAGGAGTTCACATGCCGGGTCAACTCCAGTGTTACCATGGTCAATGCCTCTTCGCGCTTTTCCGATGGTAGTCAGTTCGGCCTCGGAGCTGAGATCGGGATATCCACCACGAAGCTTCACTCGTTCGGCCCCATGGGACTGGAGGATTTGACCACCAGAAAATTCATTGTCTTCGGAACCGGACAAGTTCGTGTGTGAGAGGGATCCAAACGCATCTGGTATCGGCATCATCGGTGGTACCTTTGATCCGGTGCACTACGGCCACCTCGAAATAGCGCGTGAGATGCGCAGCAGGTTTTCCCTGGATCGGGTTATCTTTATGCCAGCACCGTCACCGCCGCATAAAGACACATGCGAAATCAGTGCCTTTGAGCATCGGTATGCCATGGTGGCATGTGCTATTCGAACCGATAAAGACTTCAGTGTCAGTGACCTCGAAGCACAGCGCTCCGGAAGAAGCTACACGGTAGACACCCTGGAACGTTTACATGCAATCTATCCGGAAACCGGCTTTTACTTTCTCATGGGGATGGATTCGTTTACAAACCTCACCAGTTGGAAGGAATATCCACGGCTGTTTGAGTTGAGCAACATCGTAGTGGCGCAGCGTCCCGGTCTGCCTGAGTGCACTCGTGCGCAGGAGCTCCCCGTTGCGCTGCGTAGCCTGTTCTGCTATGATGCCGCGCGCAGCAGCTTCATCTACACGGACAATAACAAACAGGTCTCGGTCAACAATCAAATGGCTCAGCATAGCGAGCACGGCAGACTCTACTTTTTACACGAGACCAGGGCGGATATTTCATCCACTGAGATCAGACAGCGGGTACGCGAACATCGATCCATCGCTGACTTTGTGCCCGAAGCGGTGCGTAAATACATAACGCAACACGAACTCTATCAGACCTAACATTCAGGCTAAACTGAGGATATATATCTTGAATTCAGACACACTGGCGCAACTGTGCGCGAAAAGCGCACTGGACAAAAAAGCCCTCGATCTGCGCATATTACACATCACCGAGCTCTCATCCCTGGCGGACTATCTTGTGATAGCTACCGGCACATCTGATCGCCACGTGCAAGCCATCGCCGAGGCAGTGCGCGTGGAAATGAAACAGAAACACGACAACGTGCCGATTGCCATCGAGGGCCTCGACGACGGGCGTTGGGTACTCATTGACTACGGCGATGTGATGGTGCATATCTTTCAGGAAGAGGTGCGCAAATTTTACGACCTCGAAGGGCTGTGGATTGAAGCCCCCGAGATTGAGGTTGATGAAGATATCACCCCCTGATTCTGTGAGATTATGAAAATAACTGTAATCTGCATCGGAAAACTGAGCCTCGACTTTTTGCGAGCAGGCGCGGAAGAGTACAGCACCAGGATAAAACGCTACGCAGCTCTGAAGATCATCGAGCTCAAGGAAGAAAAAAGTGGTGCCAGCACTCACGTCCGTGAACGCGAATCGCAGCGCCTTCTGGAGAGAATCCCGCCAGGAGCGTACTGTGTCGTGCTGGATGAAAAAGGCAAACAGCAGGGATCGGTTGAGTTCGCTACCGCCCTTGAACGACGCATGATCCATGGCGAGAGCGAGTGGTGCTTTGTGATCGGGGGAGCCTACGGAGTCAACGGCACCCTGCGCCGCCGTGCCGATTCAGTACTGTCTCTGTCACGCATGACCTGGACTCATCAGATGGCACGAATACTGTTGCTCGAACAACTGTACCGTGCGTTCACGATTATGCGCAAAGAGCCTTACCATAACAGGTAAATCGCAAAACATTGTTTTATATATTTACAACTGAGGTCTCAATTTTATAGACTGCACCATGCTGTTATTTCAAATTCATTGTTAATGTCTAGTTGCCCTGGTTCACACCCACAGGAGGACCGCATGACCCTCATGTCATTTCTGCTAATCGTAATTGTTTTTCTGGCGTTCTTCGTCTTTTTCTCGGGTATCAACCCGCAGGAGATGACCATCTTCTTCACCCCGGAGCAGTCCGTAACCTACCCGGTTACGGTAATTGTCCTCGGGTGTGTGATTGTCGGGCTGTTCATCGGATACGGCGTCCACCTGTATGGCAATTTTACTCACATCATGCGCAACTGGCTGCGGGAGCGCAATGAGAAGAAGGATCGTGAGATCAACGAAACTTATCGTGAAGGGGTGGGCCGTCTGCTCTCCGGCGACATCAAACGCGCCCACAACCTGTTGCAAAAGGTTATCGACAAAGATCCCAACAAGGTTGAGGGCTACATCGCCATGGCCAATGTACTAACACAGGAGGGGAACCATAAAGAGACCATCTCCATGTTGCGCCAGGCCAAAAGCATTGACGGTAAGAGCCTTGAGGTACTGTTCAAACTTGCAGACACCTACGAAAGCCTCGGCCAGGATGACGCGGCTTGCATCGAATACGATGAGATTCTCGAACATGACCGAGGCAATCGAAAGGCGATCCGCAAACAGCGCGATCTCCACATGAAGCACGAGCGCTGGGATAAAGCCCTCGACCTGCAGACCCGCCTGCTGAAGGCCGGATTGAGCGGTAATCGGGTCCAGGAGGAGAAACAGTTGATGCTCTCCATCCGCTATGAAACCGCCAAACAAAACCTTGCCGCTGGTGACATCGATCCGGCGATCAATGCCCTGAAGCAGATAATCAAGGAAGATGCGGACTTTACTGCCGCGCGTGTCACCCTCGGGGACTCCTATGTGCAGAAGGACAACGACTCTGAAGCTGCCAAGGTATGGCAGGAGGGCTATCAAAAGCTCGGGCGCAGCGTGTTCCTCTCGCGCCTCGAAGATCTGTATATCGAAAACGAAGACCCGCAGAGTCTGCTGAGCTTCTACAATAAGGCTCTGACCCAGAGCAACAGCGATCTGGTGCTGCACTTCTTCTACGCCAAATTGTGCCTGCGCCTCGAGATGGTTGACGAAGCGCTGGAGCAGATCTACATCGTAGAGAACTCTGCACCCGACTTCCCGCAATTGCATATCCTCCTTGCGGAAGCACACCGCCGCCGCGACCGCACTGAGGAAGCGATTGATGAATACCAGAAAGCTCTCGGGGTGGATAACCAGATCAATCTCGGATATGTATGTGACACCTGTGGGCATACCTCCAGTGACTGGCTCAGCCGCTGCCCGGAGTGCGGCACATGGGGAAGCTTCAGCATTGTATTCCGTGAAGCAGTAGCTAATCGGCAGGTAGTAGAACCCAGGCCTACTCCGCACGGAGCCTGATACAGCATGACAAATCCTGAGCAAACATACGCCCACCGCCCCAGCATGCTGTGCATCCTCGACGGCTGGGGCATAAGTGCTGAAACAGAGGGAAATGCCGCTGCCCTGGCACATACGCCGAATCTGGACCGTCTGTTCGCTACCTGCCCGCACAGTCAACTGCAGGCTTCCGGCCTCGCTGTCGGGCTACCGGAGGGGCAAATGGGGAACTCCGAAGTCGGGCACATGAATATCGGTGCAGGGCGCGTAGTTTATCAGGATTTGACCCGCATCAGCAAAAGCATCGCCGATGGGGATTTTTATACCAATCCGGTGCTGAGTGAAATCATGCAGAGTGTAAATCGCAATGGCTCCACCCTGCATCTCTTAGGGCTTCTGTCTGATGGCGGGGTTCACTCCCTTGATACCCATCTGTATGCCCTGATAGATATGGCGAAACAGCAAGGGGTCAAACAGGTGCGTATTCACCCCATTCTGGATGGGCGTGATACCCCCCCACGCAGTGCTGCTACCTATGTACAACAACTGGAACAGCACCTTAAGGACGCTGGATGCGGGCGCATTGCCACCATCAGCGGGCGCTTCTATACCATGGATCGTGATCGGCGCTGGGACAGAATTGAACGCGCCTATACCTGCCTTACTGAATCGCAGGGGCCACGCTACAATGATGCTGTAAGCGCCATCGAGGCGGCATACAACGCCGGAACAACAGATGAATTTGTGGAACCATGCGTTATTGAGCCCGTTGATGCTTCGAACCGTATCCAGGATGGGGACGGAGTTATCATGTTCAACTTTCGCTCCGATAGAGCGCGAGAGATATCCCGCGCCCTTACCGATGCGGGCTTTGACGGATTCGAACGCCACATAACACCAGAGCTGACCGGGTATGTATGTCTGACCGAATACGATGAAACCCTGAATCTGCCCGTAGCCTATCCATCTGAGGAATATCCTGACATCCTGGCACAGGTTGTTTCTGATGCAGGTCTCACCCAGCTGCGAATTGCTGAAACGGAAAAATATGCACATGTAACCTTTTTCTTCAATGGAGGTAGAGAAGTTGCGTACCCCGGCGAAGAGCGGATCCTGATCCCTTCTCCACAGGATGTCCCCACCTATGATATGAAACCGGAGATGAGTGCAGAAGAGCTGGCAACCAGGGTCATCCAACAAATCGAGACCAATTGCCCCGACCTTATCATCCTTAATTTTGCCAACCCCGACATGGTGGGGCATTCAGGCAACCTCGAAGCAGCAGTTAAGGCAGTAGAGTGTGTAGACAGATGCTGCGCCAGGGTGTGCGATGCGCTTATCGCTGCAGGCGGCCACATGCTGATTACCGCAGATCACGGTAACTGTGAACAGATGCAAGCGCCGGATGGTGGCGTCCACACGGCGCATACCAGCAATCCTGTTCCACTGATCTATCTCAGTTCAAATCCCCTTGCTGACACACGTATCGACACCGGCATACTTGCGGATATCGCCCCTACCCTGTTATACATGCTCGGACTTGAGCAACCTGAGGCTATGACGGGACACAACCTGCTGCACCTTCCCTGATCCACAACGGGAGCGCCCTATGGCTGGAAAGCCACATTCGAACTCCAGCTTCACCACTGTATCAACAAATACGGAGAATTCCGCTACCCCGACAACTTCCATAAAGACACGATATACCTCGATCTTTCACTATTTTCTGCATCTACTCCTTCCTCCGGCATGCCAACTCTGCGGCGAGGCCCTTCCGACAGATTCATCGGCTCCCGCTCTGTGCCATGCATGCTCTTCAGGCTGTATCCAAGAAGCTCCTGCATCATGCCCTCTCTGCGCCGAACCCTATGCGGCGCCTATGGTTGCAGTGCATAAGTGCACTCAATGTGTGCAACATCCACCCGCATTTACCTGGCTAAAAACCATCGGGATACACGCGGATGATTTACAACTTGCAGTTCATGAGCTCAAATATGCGGGGCGATTTCACCTGGCTCACCCCCTGGCACAATTGCTTCTTCAACGCCTGCATAGAGAAATAAGTAATTATGCTCCTCAAACCATTATTCCTGTTCCCCTCCACCCCAAACGCCTGCGTGAGCGCGGCTACAATCAGTCCCTGCTCGTAGCACAACAACTTGGTTCAGCTCTTAAAATCGACATCAGTTCAGATTATCTGCTGCGCATCCGCGCAACCAGGTCACAGACCGATCTCACCCGCAAGGAGCGCCAGCAAAATCTCCATGGTGCCTTTACCCTGCATGGTGCCATCACGCCCCAACGGATTCTGCTCGTAGATGACGTGGTAACAACCACCGCTACTTGCCGGGAATGCGCCACCATCCTCGTCAGTGCCGGACATGAAGTAGCCGTGGTTGCCCTGGGGCGCGCACGTCTGCACAGCTAAAGTAACCTACTCATCTACAAATAGAATCCCATGAATGGTATTTTTCTTTGCAATCTGCCGATTGCCTTGGCACAATATCCATAGTACCGGGAAACATACGCCGACTCAGGGCTATATCACAGTGGTACATAACATGCTCAGGCATCAGCAACATTTCAGATATTGAGACAGGAGGATCTTATGACCAAACAGTGTTCAGAAGGCAGCACCAAGAAAATCCTGGAACGTAAAGCCAAAATAGCGCGCCAACAGCGTGCGGCTGCGGACTTCTCCTCGGAGGAAGAACACGACAATCGCAACACACTTCTGTACAGTTACCCGCACAAGGAAGATAAACCCTGATCCGGAAAGATCCTGGACCAATGGCAAACATCATCAGGGAAACAGCTCTGTAGCCTTTCTCATCCCGGCAGCCCTCTATGCGACAGCAGTGCATGCGCCCGAATACACATGGGGCAACACAGAAGCCCAAACCTCCCTACCGCACCTTCCCCTGCCGATTCGGCGCACAACAATCTCCTTGCACTACCCGACAGCTATATGCTAGTTAATTTACCCTCTTGCGTGTTTGCACCTTCAGCGCTGGGGCTGCATTCTACACATTTTCCCGGGCATGCATGCGCCTAGCTGTACAATCATGGCGGGCATAAGTTAAATCAACTCCGGCATTTGCCTGAAACTATCTATATTCACATGAATCCGACGTGCAGATCGGTCTCTGAAGGAGTAAAACCTCATGGACATTGAAATTCTCCCTGTTGCCCAACCCAAGCAACCCAACCAGGACGAAACCAAACTGGTCTTTGGCAAGGAATTCACCAACCGGATGTTCACTATGCCATATGACACTGGCAAGGGTTGGCATTCACCGAAGATTGAACCGTATGGCCCCTTAAGCCTAGATCCGGCAGCGTTGGTGCTGCACTACGCGCAGGAGATCTTCGAAGGACTCAAAGCGTTCCGCCGCGAAGATGGGAGCATTGCCCTGTTCCGCCCCCGGGATAACTTTGAACGCTTCAATCAAAGTGCACGGCGGATGTGCATGCCCGAACTGGACGTGGATTTCTGTCTCGAAGCACTGCGTGAACTGCTGAAACTTGAGCAGGACTGGGTTCCGCACACCGAAGGCACCAGCCTCTACATCCGCCCCACCATGATTGCCACCGAGCCGGTACTCGGAGTAAAACCGGCGGATCAGTACCTGTTCTACATGATCCTTTCCCCCGTAGCTGCGTACTACAAAGGGGGAGTGAGCCCGGTTAAGATCTGGGTGTCGGACGAATATGTACGCGTGGCCCCCGGCGGAACCGGGGAAGCGAAGACCGGAGGCAACTATGCCTCCAGCCTCTACGCGTCCACCCTTGCAGCGGAAAAAGGCTATGATCAGGTATTATGGCTCGATGGCATTGAGCGCAAATACATTGAAGAGGTGGGGAGCATGAACATCTGCTTTGTCTACGATGGCAAGGTTATCACCTCGCCTCTCCACGGCACGATTCTCAACGGGATTACGCGCCGCTCCATCCTCACCCTGGTCAAGGAGATGGGGTATGAAGTAGAGGAACGCGCCCTGAGCATTGATGAAGTAATTGAAGGAGCCGAATCAGGCCTCCTGCAGGAAGCCTTCGGCACCGGGACCGCAGCTGTGGTCTCCCCGGTGGGGCACCTGACCTATAAGGACAAAACCGTTACTATCAGCGGTGGGGAGACGGGCACCCTGACCATGAAGCTCTACAAAACCCTTACCGGCATTCAGTACGGTCACATAGAAGATGCCCACGGCTGGATCACCATGCTCTAAATCAATTCGCCAGACGTATCCAGTATCAACGCGCCTTCCACAATCTCCAGCAACGGGGAGTTGGAAGGCGTATTTTTTTCCACTCAACAGTCACATTCCATCCCGCCATTTAACTCAGCTGATATGGCCAAATAACCTTATCCTTACCGTGTATACACGTACTTCACTACCATTTCATCCAGAAGAACCACCATCTAAAAAGCGTATATTACGTATATTCAGTAATTTATATAAATTGGCATACATCGTGTTATCACCATATGCCAACATCTAAATTATCTATTGCCTGAACACTACGCCACGGATGGTCTGTGGCCAGCAATCACCGGGATCATATTCCCACAATACTTACCACTCAGGAGGCAACACTATGGTAAAGAAAACGTTAGGAGTGCTACTCGCAACCCTGATGCTGCTGCCCGCAGGTGCTTTTGCCGCACCCTCAGCGGCTCAGCTCGAAAAGCAGGTTGAAATGCTCGCCGAACAACTCGAAGAAATGCGCACGCAGTTAGCAGAAGTGCAGGACGCATCTGATTACAACACCGATTCAGTGGAAATGCTCGAAACCAGCGCGGAAAAATGGGATGCCGCAAGCCGCATCCAGTTCTCCGGTGATTATCGCTTCCGTCTGGACTATAGCGATGCCGATACCAAAGCACATTGGGGTGCAATGGACATTGCCAATGCCATGGTTGACATGAAGAATGTTATGACTGCAGTTAACGAAGATACAAACATAGCAGGGGCTATTCAGGCAGGCCAAATGGAAGCATTCCCCACATCACCCAAGGGGCTTGTTGAATTCATGAAGGGTAAGTCCGCATCTGAACGCGCACAGATGATGAAAAACCTACCGGGCGCTTTTACAAATATGCTTACTCCAGTTTTAGGCATGGCTGCCGATCCAACTGCTATCACTGATGCTATTGCAAAAGCAGGCATATACGACACTAAACCTAAAGAAAACTGGGAAAACGATATTCTGTATACCAATCGCTTTCGTCTCGGCATGAAGGCGGACATCTCCGACAATTTGGAATTCAAGGGACGTCTGGCGATGTACAAGGCTTGGGGCATGCAAAACAACCCCACCGCCGTAGGTCCCTACTACATGAACAGCTTCAGCGAGATGGACGGCGCCACCACACGTCAGCCCAGTGACAGCGCTCTACGCGTCGACCGTGCCTACATCAACTGGATCAACGTCGCGGATCTGCCCATGTGGATCTCCGTCGGGCGTCGCCCCACCACCGATGGCCCTCCCGCCCAGCTGCGCATGGGGCTGGACAACAACACCCGCATGGCGACTCCGGTCAACTTCATGGACTATGCGTTTGACGGCGCCACCATCGGCGCGGTATTCCAGAACCCGTTCGACTTCATGGGCTACAGCAAGATTCGCTTCTGCTACGGCCGCGGCTTCGAGGCCGGCCCCACCGACAGTTCCAACGAACTCGATGACATGGACTTCGGCGGCATCAGCTGGGACATCATCAACAAAGGCGATCGCTTCATGAACATCCAGGCGTTCCTCGCTGCGAATATCGTCAATGTTCCGGATGGGGTTACCTTTCCCAATCCGCTGGAACTGGCTCTTTCTCGGGATCAACAGCTCAGCATGCAGGATTTCGGTTTAGCTCAAATGGACGGCGATGGCACCCTGGATCAGGAAAACCTGGGCAATATCTACCACATCTCCTCTGTGTATATGGACAAGTATGAAAACCTGAACTACTTCCTCGCCGGTGGCTGGAGTCACACCGATCCTTCCGGCACCGACGAGATGGGCTCTACCCTCCTCGGTTCCTGGTGGGAAGATCCGGGCACCAAGGACGGCTACGCCATCTACGGCGGTGTTCGCTACGACATGCCGGACCAGGGTCTGAAGTTCGGTCTTGAGTACAACTATGGCACCGAGTACTGGATCTCCATGACTCCGGCGCACGACGACATGACCCAGGCGAAACTCGCCACCCGTGGTCACGTGGGTGAAGCGTACATGGTGTGGGATCTGCCTGTGGGCTATCTCCTGAGTGACAAGGCCAAAGCCTTTATGCGCCTCGGGTACCAGCACTACGAGTACAACTACACCGGCAGCGGCAACTGGCTCGGTGCTCCGGCTGACATCGATGAACTAGATGATCCGCTCAATGCGCAGTTCTTTGCTCCTATCGACAGCATGGATCAGGTATATCTTACCCTGGAAGCATGGTTCTAAAAAGAACGCTCATCTTTGTTGACATGTATCGCTTTTCTCGATACATTGCTACTTAAGAGTTTGGTTATGTAACATTAACCGTGTCGGAACTCGAAACACTCAAAAACCATGCAAAGTCAAAGGAGAACATGAAATGAAAAAGATTATGGTACTGATTGTAGCTCTCGCATTTACTGCAGGTCTCAGCAGCACTGCTCTGGCTGGAACTGTAAGCGGCGAAGTTACAAAGGTAAAAGGCACAGAGGTGACTATTGAAGTGAGCAAGTCTGACGCTAGGGACATCAGCGAAGGCGATGAAGTGAAAATGAAGGTAAAGAGCAGCGGGAAGAAAGCTTCTCCTGCAGCTTCTGCCCTCGTAGGCTGCTAATTGGCAACACGTTCTACAAAAGCCCCTGCCTGCTGGCAGGGGCTTTATTTCGTTTAACTCTATAGGGAGAAACTATGAAGTCACTAAAAATCATCGGCTTGTCAGCTGTGATTTTGTGCCTCACCACCAGCCTCGCATTTGCTCTCGGAGCAGGGGTTGGACGTGACGGTACCATAGCTGGCAAACAAGGGAAGGCTGAGAGTCTGCAGGAACTCATCGACATGTATGATGTTTCTTCGTGTATAGGTTGTCACCCTGACAACCACGCAGAGTGGGATGCATCCCCGCACTCACGTTCTATCTATGGCACTGGTCGTGCGGCTGCCACCATGATCACTGCCATGAAAAACGGTTTTATGTCATGGGAGTACTCCGGCGTTGAGTCCACCAAGGATATCAAGATCGAGCACTGGATGGGATGCATGAAGTGTCATCTGCCCCAGCTTGCTGATGCAGAAGATGAAGTTGCAGTGGAACTCGCGGACACCCTCCTCGAATGGTATGACAATGCCATCACAGCACTTAACGATCCTGACAACGAAGAAGCAGTGGAAACCAGTGAACGTCTGTCAGAGACCCTCCAGGCTCTCGATATCAACTGCCTCATCTGCCACAACCGCAATGCCATTGTCCACAAATGGACCGACGGTTACCCGCAGCACGACACCGTCTACGGCTTCAATGAAGGCAGCCACATGGATCCTGAGTTCTCCAAAATGGATCGTAGCCTGATCATGAACGAATCGATCCTCTGCGGACAGTGTCATGGCCTGGGGCCGAACCTTGAGCTCGAAAATCCCACCCAGTGTGCCACGGCATACGGTAGCTACATCTGGGCTTACAAAGCTGGCGGCGGGCAGGAATCGTGTCAGGATTGCCATATGCGCAAGAGTGGTCTCGGACATGAAATCGTCAGCTACAGCAACGAGAAAATGCAGGAGATGGCGGTGGATTTCCATGTTCAGGCATACGCATCTCAGTGGCTCGATGGCAGCACCCTGCGCCCGAAAACCATCGTCAATGTGGAACTGGAGAATAAAGCCGGTCACGGCATCCCTGATGGCTGACCTACCCCTAACCGACTGGTTCTGTCGGTAAAAGCCAGCACATTTGAAGATGATGAATTGTTTAACGAAGAGATTATCTACATGCCTACGCCTGCGCTGATGGCGCGCGGTAACAACATGGGCCGTGGTCCTTACGAGAAAAGCTCTATCCTTGAAGACACAGCTCTCCATCCGGGTCACAAGGAGCACGAACGCTTCGAGATATTCTTCCCGGTTACCGATGTGGAAACCCCTGAAGGTAAAACCACTCAGGTAGCGGAAGAGCGCGAGATGGATGTAACCGTACAGCTGTGGTACAAGCCGTTCGGCAATATGTCTCAAGCAGAACTGTGGCGTGAATGGGAACAGACCATCAGCCTTGACGAGAAGGCAAAGCCCACAACCTATTACTCTGGCAATAAAGAGTAAGGTTATGCATCAAAACCTGTAATTCAGGCAGCACAAATAAAGAGGCCGATCATATCTTTTGATATGATCGGCCTCTTTATATTTAACCTCTCTCCACGAATGACATCCGGCGCGAGATCTGCTACAAATACTATTTTCTCATTGTACTTATAAACTTCAGTTTTCCAATCTCATTATCCAGCTATGCCTAAGACAGATACAAGTCTGAACTCAATCCAACGCCTCGTAGGTAAAGCCATCGGTGATTACAATATGCTCTCAGATGGAGATCGCGTCCTCGTAGCCTTTTCCGGCGGCAAAGACTCCTGGACCCTGCTCCACACTCTGGTAGCTCTGCAGCACAAAGCTCCGGTTAAATTCTCCCTGATTCCAGCTACAATACATCCCGGATTCCCAAGCTTCAAATGCGAATCCCTACGCGCAGCGGTAGCTGACCTGGGAATGAAATTGCATATCGAAGAGACCAGAAACGCAGAAATTATTCAGGAGCACAAACGCCCCGGCTCATCCTACTGCGCCTTTTGCGCGCGTCTACGTCGTGGCACTCTCTATACCCTGGCACAGCGCCTCGAATGCAATAAAGTCGCCCTGGGACACCACCTGGACGACTTTATAGAAACCCTGCTCCTGAATCAGTTCTTTTCCGGCACCCTTGCGGGAATGAGCCCCAACATGCTCGCAGACAACGGGGTACAGCGCGTTATCCGCCCACTGGTTTACGTAGATGAGAACCAGATTATCCGCTGGGCAGAAAGTGTATATCTGCCCATCATTGGCTGTGGCTGCCCTCAAAATGCACTGCTGGATCAGAACCGCCAGAAAGTAAAAGGCCTGATAGCAGAATTAGAACAACAGATACCCCACATCAAAAAGAGCATGCTAAATTCGATGCGCAATGTGCAACCCCGCCACCTTCTCGACCCGAACCTGAGTTCTTAATTACAAACACGGGATATATGGAACGTCCAGACATCCGCACCCTCCCAGGACTACCAGACTCATCACAATCACGATACTTATACACAAACGAAACATTGGACAACTGCTCCTTGAAAAATTAAAAACTATGAAATGGAGTTGTAACTGTTCACCACAATTTAAAACAGCATCAGGTGGCAGAACCATGGTTCCCGGTGGAAGGGTGTCTGGTCACGGATAGAGCCAGTCAAGCCTCAGGATGAGTTTATGCGTCCCTGGAACCGGGGATCATGGCTCTTTCCATCCCTGCAGTGAATAATTACATGGAGTTTTCCTCTCCCGGCTCCGCCAGTGCAGGGTTAAGATACTGATTAAACAAACGCCGCAGGGTTGAGGTCTGCTCCTGGTATTCGGAGTAGAACACCTCTTCGGACGGTCTCGAGGTTCCACTGCACCCGATAAGACGCGCCAGTTTGCGCAGATTGTGCCGATCGGTAGCGATTTCACTGATGGACTGATCGTGCACCAAACGTAGCTTATTTTCCAGACGGCGCAAATATGTATAACCGGTTATCAGTTCACGCGTTACATCTTCGGGCAGCAAATTTTCCTGTTTGATCATCTGCAGCGCTTTAAGGGTATTAGGTTGGCGGATACGCGGATATTCCCGTCCATGCTTAAGCTGAATATACTGCGTGAGGAATTCAACATCCACCAGACCGCCGCGCCCGGTCTTAATGTTAAGGTGCCCCCGGTCTTCGCGTGCAATCTCTTTTTCCATGCGTTCACGCAGGCGGTATATTTCGGTACGTAAATCCTCCGGCACCGCGCGCTCCCAGGTAATGGATGTATTTATCTCCTCAATGCGTTCTACCATACAAGGAGACCCTACCACTACGCGCGCTTTAGTAAGGGCCTGGCGCTCCCAGATCTGCGCACGGGTACGGTGGTAATCCTCATACGCATCCAGACTGGTAACCAAAGGCCCTTGATTACCCGAGGGGCGCAAACGCGTATCTATTTCGTACACACGCCCCTCGCTGGTCATCAGCGTTAAGGCGGAGATAATGCGCTGGCACAACTTGGCAAAGTACTCCTGATTGGTCAGTTGCCTGAAAGTGCTTTCATCTCCCCCCTGAACAGGGCGGGTATGCCCCTTATCGCTGAACATGAAGATGATATCCAGATCGGAATGGTAGTTAAGCTCCATGCCTCCAAGTTTTCCCATAGCCTGTACTGCAAGCTCCGCTTCGACCAGGTTATCTTCATCATCTCGATAGTACGGTTTTCCGTAACGCTTCGGCATCTGGGCATATGCCATCCCTACTGCCGCTTCGAGACATACTCGGGCAAGTCCACTGAGCTGATTGGGTCCAACCCCGATCACTGTAGAACCTTTAAGATCGTTCAGGGCAATGCGCAAGAACTCTTCATTACGAAAACGGCGCAGGGTATCGAGTTGGGCCTCATAATTATCTCCACACACCTCTAAACGAGCCTGGAGTTCTGTGCGCTGGCGCTCCACGGTTTTGTAGCTTTCCGCGTATCCACTCGAGACGAGGGAATCGAGCAGCTCTGGATGCTGAATAAAGAAGCGCGACAACAGGGTACTGGTCCCGAAGAGGGATATCAGGATGTGAATGATATTGTGATTTTCCGCCAGCAGTGCATAGAAAGGACCGCGTGAATGCAGACTGAGAAGAAATTTTTCCAGATAGCGTAGCGCCATATCGGGCTCAGGGGAATTGAGCACCTCCTGCATCAGCAAGGGGGCAATACGGTCATAATAACGCCGCACGGGGCGCGTCATGGGGGGGCCGATAGTGCCTTCACACAGACGCATCAACGAATTGAAGGCGGTGTCGACATCTATAAAGCCATTGCCCTCCAGAATCCCCTTGGCCATTTCAGGGTCGGTAGTGTGATCAAACAGATAGCCTATTTCGGTACTGATTTCATCGCGGATCTCATCTTCGCTGGAATAGAACAAGTCGCGGTACAAGCGCGTTACATTGCCTCGATGCAGTTCGAGTTCACGCATGAATGCCGCAGTATCCGCAAAACCACAGCGACGCGCAAGAAGGAGCATCTCCCGCTCCCCTTTGGGGAGATTGTGGGTCTGACGTTCCTGCACCACCTGGATGCGGTGTTCCACGGTGCGCAGGAAAATATAAGCCCGACGCAGAAAACGAACTTCTTTTTCACTCAGGTAGCCTTCCTCATGCAGTAGATCGAGCGCCTTAAGGGAACTGCGTTCGCGCACGCGCGGATTCTTGCCTGCATACACCAGCTGCAGCGCCTGGATGAAAAACTCGATCTCACGGATACCACCGCGTCCGAGCTTCAGATTGATCTCACTCTCGTGCTGTTTGGTAAGGCTGCTGTCAATCTTCTGCTTCATCTGCTTCAGGTCTTCCACCATGCCGTAGTCATGGTAGCGCCGGAAGATAAAAGGCTCAAGGGTTTTGAGAAAGCGCTCCCCGAGTTCGATACTTCCTGCCAGCGGGCGTGCCTTCATCATGGCACTGCGCTCCCAGTTCTGCCCCCAGCTTTCGTAGTAACCTTCAGCAGCAGCAACAGAACACGCGATTTCGCCATGGCGTCCGTTGGGGCGTAAATCGAGATCAACCCGGAACACAAAACCATCTTCAGTCACCTGACTGATGGCGCGCTTTACCATCTCGGCGAGTTTTATGAAGTAATTGTGCAGATCAATACTCGAGCTTTCTTTCCCCTCTACCCCACTGGTCTTGCCGTGACTGGAAGTGTAGAAGAAGATAAGGTCGATATCGGAAGAAAAGTTGAGCTCGTTACCTCCCAGTTTACCCATCCCCAGCACGGTAAATTCCGCCTCATCCCCTTCTCCTGGCAGTGGTTCGTCAATCAGCGGGCGTCCGTAATCGCTTTGGATAAAGTGACTGCAGTATTCCACCGTTACCTGCAGGGTAGCGGCGGCGAGTGAAGAGAGCTCGGCAGTTACATACTCCAGCGGAGCATCCAGGCTCAGATCCATCGCGCCAATACGTAAAATTTCGCGGTACTTGTACTGACGCAGAACCTGCTGAAGTGCGGCAAAATCATCGCAATCGGCAAGCATCTCTTCCAGTTCACTCACCATTTGCGCAGTTTCTTTAGTAGCAAAGATATCAGCGGAAACAAACAACGCCGGGAAGACATGCGGGTAACGACATATGATATTGGCAAGAAAGTTGGACGCGCCGAGAACTACCAGGAGGGTCCGCCTGTTGTCCTCGTGCTCAAGACACAGACGCAGATGCTCGTGTTTAATCTGTTGTGCGCAGCGTTCGAGGTTGTTCAACGCCATGTCGGGATCGGCACAGGTCATAGCCTGCTCCGCTGCTGCAGCCAGAGGTGCACTCGCTTCAAGCAATTCCTGCAGTAGCTGGATATTGACGCAGGCACGCTGAGGTTCGTGAAACCCTGCGCGGGCAAAAAGCTCGGTAATACGTTCAGCGATCTCTTCGCCTGCGTCCTGCTCCAGCAGTTGCTCCAATTCTACCCGAATCGCACTTTGCATAAAGTCTTATCCTTATTTAAAAGCCGCCAGGGTCTCTAGAAAATCACCTCGCGCCACACCACGTTCAGTAATGATAGCGCTTATCAGGTGCGCAGGAGTGACATCAAAGCTGGGATTATAGACCTGCACCCCTTCCGGGGCAACCCTGTGCCCACCACAGGTGGTGACCTCGCCTGGATCACGCTCCTCAATGGGGATGTGGGTACCGTCAGGAATAGTGTAGTCAATAGTAGATACCGGTGCAGCTATGTAAAATGGAACTTTATGTGCCTGCGCCAACACCGCAAGGGGATAGGTACCGATCTTGTTTGCAGTATCGCCGTTGGCTGCAACCCGGTCTGCCCCTACAATAATGGCATCGATGCGTTCCTGTTGCAGCATGTAACCTGCCATGTTGTCACAGATCAGGGTGACAGGGATATTGTCGCGCTGCAACTCCCATACAGTCAGGCGCGCCCCCTGAAGAAAGGGACGAGTTTCATCCGCAACCACATCGATCTTCTTCCCTGCACCAACGGCAGCTCGAATCACCCCCAGAGCGGTGCCGTAACCTGCAGTGGCGAGGGCGCCTGCGTTACAGTGGGTCAACACCGTAGCACACTGAGGCAACAACTTCTGACCATACGCTCCCAGGGTGCGATTGATCGCCTCATCTTCACGCGCAATGCTCTGCGCCTCCTCAAGGAGACGCGTTGCAATTTGCGCTGGTTTCGCTTCCGGATCCATCTGGGCAACACAGCGCTGCATCCGCTCCAGTGCCCAGAACAGGTTTACCGCCGTAGGGCGAGTGGCACCCAGCTCCTGACAACAGGCAGCAAAGCGTTGTTCAAAATCACCCTGGTCTTCATGTGCAAGTTCGGCTGCAGCAAATGCTGCTCCAAACGCCGCTGCAACCCCAATAGCTGGAGCTCCACGAACCACCATGGTTTTTATCGCTTCAGCTATCTCACGATAATCCCGATAGGCATACCACTTCTCCTCCAGGGGGAGAAGGCGCTGATCCAACATATACAGCTTGTCATCCGCGTAATAGAGGGGACGCACAGATGGTTGAGTATCTTCCAAGATTTTATTCCCTTCTCCTGCTTGATCCAGCCAGCTACGAACGCAGTTTTTCACGTAACAGATCGTTCACCATGGCAGGATTGGCTTTGCCACGACTCGCCTTCATCACCTGGCCCACAAAAAATCCGAGGAGTTTGTCCTTACCTTCGCGAAACTCCTGCGCCTGCGCCGGATTCGCCGCAATCACTTCATCCACCATGGCCTCTATGGCACCGGTATCCGTGACCTGCTTCAGCCCCTGCTCCTCAATAATTGTATCCGCATCCTTACCATTCTCCCACATAAGATCAAACACCTGCTTGCCGATCTTGCCCGAGATGGTGTTATCCGCAATGCGCTCCAGAATGCCGCACAACATCTGCGGGGTAACAGGAATCTGCCCTATATCCATTCCGGTTTCATTCAGCATGCGCTGGATATCCCCCATCACCCAGTTGGCACAGGCGCGCGCATCCTTGTGCAGACGGGCGCAGGCTTCAAAATATTCGGCAAAGCTACGCTCCGCAGTAAGAACTTCTGCAACCGACCCGGGAAGTTCAAAGTCGGATATGAAACGCTGCATCTTTTCATGCGGCAACTCCGGCATTGTCCCTCTTACCTGTGTGACCCAATCATCTTTGATGACCAGCGGCACCAGGTCGGGGTCGGGAAAATAGCGGTAGTCATGTGCCTCTTCTTTGCCACGCATGGAACGAGTGGTACCGCTATCGCTGTCAAAGAGACGGGTTTCCTGTACCACCTTACCGCCATCTTCTATAAGCTCGATCTGGCGCTCCACTTCGTACTCAATCCCCTCTTTAATAAAGCGGAAGGAGTTGATATTTTTGAGTTCAGCACGGGTACCGAACTCCTTCTGCCCGCGCGGACGCACGGAAACATTGGCATCACAGCGAAACGATCCCTCTTCGAGGTTACCGTTGCAGATATCCAGATAGCGCACAATCTGGTGCAGTTGCTTCAGATACGCTATCGCCTCATCGCTGCTGCGCATATCCGGCTCCGATACCACCTCCAGCAGAGGGGTGCATGCACGGTTCAGATCCACCAGGGAACCGACTCCGACTTCATCACTGTGAAGGAGCTTCCCCGCATCCTCTTCCATGTGGATACGCGTAATGCCGATACGCTGTTTACCGCGCTCCTCGGTCTCAATATCAAGGTAGCCGTGTTCGCAGATCGGGAGTTCGAACTGGGAGATCTGATAACCTTTGGGCAGATCTGGATAGAAATAGTTCTTGCGTGCAAAGATGGAGCGCGGCGCAATATCACAGTTGGTAGCGAGCCCCGCCTTAATAGCATTTTCCGCCACCTGGCGGTTAAGCACGGGCAACGCCCCCGGGAGTCCCAGGCACACCGGGCATGTATGCGAATTGGGGCTGCTACCATACTCGGTGCTGCACCCACAGAATATCTTGGTTCTAGTTGTAAGCTGGACATGCACCTCCAGCCCGATTACAACTTCGTACGAATCTCTCAATGTATTACTCATGGTTCCATGCAACCTTTCGTTACCGCCTGCTGAATCATCTCATATAGGTGGACTATGTTCATTCTACGCCACATGCCAACGCTAAAAACCGGGCCTGGCGTTATGCCACTCCTGCGTCTGTTCATAGGCATAACCGCTCCGCAGCAATCCAGCCTCATCAAACGGCTTCCCGAGAAGCTGGAACCCTATGGGCAGCCCGTTTTCCGCCTGTCCACACGGCAGACTCAAACCACAGATACCCGCGAGATTGGCAGACAGAGTGAAGATATCCGAAAGATACATCTGCAACGGATCAGCTGTTTTGTCTCCCAGAGCAAATGCCGGAGTAGGCGCTACCGGAGTAAGTATGCAGTCCACCTCGTTAAACGCGCTGAGAAAATCATTCCGGATTAAGGTGCGTACCTTTTGTGCTTTGAGATAATAAGCGTCGTAGTAGCCGGAGGAAAGAGCATAGGTTCCGAGCATGATGCGCCGCTTCACCTCGTCTCCAAAACCCTGCGAGCGGGTGGCGCTATACATATCTTTAAGCCCCTTGCCCGGATCGACGCGTTCACCAAAGCGCACGCCATCGTAACGCGCGAGATTGCTCGAAGCCTCTGCGGTAGCGATGAGGTAGTAACACGACACCGCATAACGGGTATGGGGCAGGCTCACTTCCACGATTTCCGCGCCCAACTCACGGTAACGCTCCACCACCTGCTCCACGGCCTGCTTGACTTCCGGATCAAGCCCGGGCACAAAATACTCCTGCGGCAGCCCTACCTTCAGCCCTTTCACCCCATCTTCGAGGTCAGCGAGGTAATCCGGTACCGGGGTATCCACCGAGGTGGAGTCAGCGGAATCGTACCCCGCCACCGCCTGGAGCATAATGGCGCAGTCACGCACATTACGCGCCACGGGCCCCACCTGATCCAGAGAAGAAGCAAACGCAATCACTCCATAGCGCGACACCCGTCCGTAGGTAGGTTTCAACCCCACCACGCCGCAGTGGGATGCAGGCTGGCGGATGGAGCCACCGGTGTCGGTACCCAGGCTCGCCGGCACCTGACGCGCGGCCACGCACGCCGCACTACCTCCGGAAGAGCCGCCGGGGACGCGATCCACATTCCATGGATTACGTACCGGGCCATGGGCGCTGTTCTCGTTGGAACTCCCCATGGCGAATTCATCCATATTGAGCTTGCCAACAATTACCGCCCCCTGCTCCTTAAGCTTTCGCACGGCGGTACCGTCGTAGGGGGGGATAAAGTTGGCGAGTATTTTTGAAGCGCAGGTAGTGCGAATCCCCTCGGTGATAAAAATATCCTTCAACGCCACCGGTACTCCGGTAAGCATGGGGGCATCTCCCTGCGCCAGGCGGGCATCAGCTGTGCGCGCGGCTTCAAGGGCTTCATCGCGACATATGGTGATAAAAGCGTTAAGGTTTTTATCTGTAGCATCTATGCGCGCCAGGCAGGCCTCGGTCAGGGCAACAGAGGTTATCTCGCCACCCTTAAGCCGGCGCATCATTTCGTAAAGTGTAAGATCAGTCAGTTCCATTTTTGCTCCGTGTTCTGTATGTGTATGACTCCTATGGTGGGACGCAAGACATCAGCCACATCCGCACCTAAAGAGCCACCTCAATAATCAGACAATCTATTCGATCACCTTTGGCACACCGAAACATCCATCAGCATGCAAGGGGGCATTTTTCAGGGCCTTATCTACTCCTATTGAGTCGGTTACCACATCGGAGCGAAACGCATTCTCAAGCGCCACGGCATGCGAGGTGGGCTCCACCCCTTCTGTATCCAGTTCACTCAACTGCTCCACATGGGCGAGGATGGTATCCATCTGCACCGTAAGGGCGTCCACCTCAGTGGGAGAAAATTCCAGACGCGCCAGACGCGCTACGTGTTCAACTTCTTCGCGGGTAATTTTTTCTGCCATATCTTTTTGTCCTGTCCTATCTTCGTGTTCGGCCCTGAAAGGGAAAATCAACGGTCTGCTTAGGAATAAAATCCTGCATAGCGTACGATGTAATATAAAAATGTTATTTTGTTTGGAGTCTATGAGAGCCAGGCACAAAAACCAAGAGTCCCAAAGCATGTAGATGTACCACGAACTACACATTTTATTCAACGAATTGCTCCCCATGGCTGCCACACCGCACATCTGCTGTATTCCCGATGCAGTCCGGAGCCCGACAGCATATTGCCCCGGCCTGGCGCGCCGTGTTTCTCTTCCTTTCAACTTGACAGCACTATACCCTGTTGCTAGTTTGAAGTTGATGTGCTCAGAGGCGCTTAGTGATGCCCTGGGCACATCCTGTGTTTACCCTTCTTTGATGACAGGTCAAACCATTGAACATTCTTGTTTGCGACAATTTTTCCCCTGAAGCACTTGAAATTCTTAAGAATACCGAAGGGGTTACACTGGATTACCGTCCAAGTATCGAGCGCGAGGAACTCCGCAGTGCTATAGCGCAGGCCCATGCCCTGCTGGTGCGCGGCGGAACCGAGGTCGACAGCGAACTCCTTGACGCGGCGGACAACCTGCGTATTATTGCACGTGCCGGCATAGGGGTAGAAAACATCGATATGCAGGCCGCCAACCAGAAGGGGGTTGTGGTTACAAACACCCCTTCGGGAAGCACCACCACCATGGCGGAACACACCATCGCCATGATGCTCTCTCTGGCGCGGCGTATCCCGCAGGCCTGTCATGCGGTAAAACAGGGCAAATGGGATTCCACCCCTTTCAACGGCTCCGACATTCACGGCAAAACCCTGGGGATTATCGGCGGTGGCAAGATTGCGCGGCGCGTAATTGAATTCGCACGCGGGCTGAGTATGGACACCATTCTCTATGATCCATATCTCTCCGCCGAGGTGATAAAAAACCTCGGGGCACGCAAAGTATCCCTCGATGAACTGCTGGAAAGTGTCGATTTCCTCTCCCTCCATGTTCCTTTGAACATGGAAACTGAAGAGATGCTTAACGCCAAAGCATTTGCACGCCTGAAACCCGGATGTCATCTGATCAACAGTGCTTCCGGGCGCCTGATCAACGAACAGGATCTGGTTGACGCACTCAACAACGGTACCGTCGCAGGGGCCGCCCTTGATGCATTTGCCGTTGAACCCCCGGATGTCAAAAACACCCTGTTGCAGATGGAGAACGTCATCTGCACTCCGCATCTGCGCGCAGCTACCGTGGACGCACAGGTTAATGTCACCAAACAGGCGGCAATTCAAGTGCTTGATTTCCTCCAGCGCGGGGTGGTCAACAACGCTCTCAATGTTCCTTCGGTAAATGCCGATCAACTCAAAACCCTGTGGCCGTACCTCAATCTGGCGGAACGCCTGGGATCGTTTCTTGCCCAGTTGCTCAACAAGCCCTTCAACAGCATCAGCATTGAATACGCCGGCTCTATTATCAACCACCCCACCGAGCCCATGAGCATGGCAGCCCTGAAGGGGCTCCTTACCCCCATCATCGGTTCCAGGGTTAACTATGTAAACGCACGCCATATTGTGGAAAAGCGCGGCATCGAAGTAACCGAAACCCGCACCAACGTCACCGACGGCTACTCCAACACCCTCACCCTCAGAATCAATGGGGATGAAGGAACCCAGTCAGTAAGCGGAGCGCTGTTTCTGAACCGCGAATGTCGTATTATCCGCGTAGATGGCTACCAGGTGGAAAACATGCCTGAAGGCACTATCCTGGTGGTAAAAAACCTGGATAAACCCGGAGTCCTCGCCCTGATCGGCAGAGTACTCGAAGAGGCCGGAATCAATGTGGCGATGATGAATCTCTCAAGGCGCGAAAACAGCGGGAAAGCAGTCTCCCTTCTCACCGTTGACCAATCGATCCCCGATGCGGTAATGGAGCAACTCCGCCAGGATCCGCGCATTCTCTCTGCCCGGCAGGTATCACTCCCGCCCATGGCAGACGACCTTCACCCTCTAAGTACGGATACGCTCAAATGAATGTCCAGAATCTATCCAGCGATGCTATGATCCCCAAAGGGGTTAAGGATTTTCTTCCGGTTAATGCGGTTAAAATCCACTATATCCAGGAACAACTGCACCAGACCTTCAAGGCCTGGGGCTATCAGACCATCATTCCCCCGGCGCTTGAGTTTCTTAATGTGCTCGAACGCGGACTCGGCAGCGACCTTCACGGTTGCACCCAGCGCTTTGATGATCGCCACAGTGGAGAACTCCTCGCCTTCCCTCCGGACATCACTCCGCAGGTGGCCCGTATCTTCGCCACCCGCATGCACGAAGCGCCCCTGCCTCAGCGTCTGAGCTATTCCGGGCGTGTACTGCGACATACCGAGCAACAGGCAGGAAAGAACCGGGAGATCTTTCAATCCGGGGTTGAGATGATCGGCAATGCATCCCCCTCGGCGGATGCGGAAATGATCGCCGTGGCCCTTGAATGTCTGGATCAACTCAACGCCCGGGAATACACTATTGATATCGGCCAGGTGGAATTCTACCGTGGCGTGCTTCAGGGTCTCGACCTTACTCCACAGCAGAAAAGCGTAATCGAACAACACCTGTTGCACAAAGACAGCTCCAGCCTCAAGGCTGAAATTGAGAATCTCAATATCAGCAGCGCCCAGACAGATGAACTCCTCGCCCTGCCGCGTCTGTTCGGCGGACGCGAAGTTCTGGAACATGCCGCCGCTGTGGTGAGTAATGAGCGTTCAAAACGCGCATTGGAGAACCTGCACGAAGTGATCCGCATCCTGGATCTTTACCAGGCCGATGCCCGCATCACCCTTGATCTCGGAGAGTTACGCGGACTCGACTACTACTCCGGCGTCACATTTCAGGGATTCCTGAGCGGCTTTGGCGAAGCGGTTTGCCTCGGTGGGCGCTACGATGAACTCACCGCGAGCTACGGGCGCCCGACCCCGGCAACAGGTTTTGCCTTCAATCTGCTGAATCTGCTGTTTTCCATGTCGGATGCGCTGGAAGTGGCGGCGCAGCCGGGGGTGGATATTCTCATCAATGCAACGGAAAACCATGACAGCACTGCGTACAAACTCGCTCATCAACTGCGCAAGGCGGGCAAATCCGTGTGCACTCGCTTCGGAACCGAACCCGATCCACACGAACTGCGTAAATTCCATTGCCGTACCCTGATCAGTATCAACCCTGACGGGGAGATGGCCACAATTCTGTCACCCAAAACCAAACAAACCCGACAATCAACAGTCGCCGCCCTACTCAGCGGCTCGGTTGATCTGTAATATACCAAAGGAGAAAACTCACATGGCAAACGTTGTAGTCGTTGGCGCTCAGTGGGGCGACGAAGGCAAAGGCAAGGTAGTTGATATTTACACGGAACGCTCTCACGCAGTAGTACGCTACCAGGGCGGGAATAACGCCGGACACACTCTGGTTGTGGGCGACGAGAAGACCGTACTCCATCTCATCCCTTCCGGCATCCTGCATGAAGGGAAAAAGTGTATTATCGGCAACGGCGTGGTTCTGGATCCCAAGGTGTTTATTGAGGAGATCGAAGGGCTGAAAAAAAAGGGATATCTGAAAGACGAGTCCCAACTGGTGATCGACCGCAATGTGCATATCATCATGCCGTATCACAAAGAGATCGATATCGCACGCGAGAACAAACCCGGCGAACGCCGCATCGGTACCACCGGACGCGGCATAGGGCCCACTTACGAGGACAAAGTGGGACGTCGGGGAATCCGTCTTATCGATCTGATCAATCCCGAGCGCTTTACTGCAAAGCTCAAGGAACTTCTACCGGAGAAAAATTTCTTCCTTGAGCACTTCCTCAAGCAGAAGCCCCTGGACGAAAAACAGATTCTGGACGAATATCTCGCCTATGGCGAAGTGCTGAAACACTTTGTGGGCAACAGCTCTGTTCTCCTTGAGGAGTGCCGCAACAAAGAGGAAAACATCCTGTTTGAAGGCGCACAGGGGAGTCTGCTGGATGTGGATCACGGCACCTACCCGTATGTGACCTCCTCTTCCACCATTGCAGGGGGTGCCACCATCGGCACCGGATTTGGCCCTCGCTTTATCGATGAGGTTATCGGCATTTCCAAGGCTTACGTAACCCGCGTGGGCGAAGGCCCCTTCCCCACTGAACTTGACGACGAGGTCGGGGAGAAAATCCGCAAAGCCGGGGCAGAATTCGGCGCCACTACCGGGCGTCCACGTCGCACCGGCTGGTTCGATGCAGTAGCCCTACGCGAAGCGGTGCGCACCAACGGCCTTACCGGGCTCGCGATTACCAAGCTCGATGTACTCGACAAATTTGACTGCATCAAGGTATGTACTGCTTACACTCACAAAGGGGAAATGCTTACCAACTTCCCCAACGATGCCAACATCCTCAGCCAATGCAAGCCGGTATATGAGGAGATTGACGGCTGGAACACCGACATCAGCAATGTGACCAACTATGAAGGTCTACCGGAACAGACACGCGCCTATCTGAAGAAGCTCGAAGAGGTGTGCAAGTGCCCGGTAGTGCTGGCCTCCGTAGGGCCACGGCGGGATCAGACCATACAGATTCGAGATCCGTTTAATGGCGAATAAATCCCACATTTCGGGTGACGCTAACGCAGTTCAATTTTTGATAAAAAAGGATTGACTTCAAAAACACCATCGCGTATAACACTCCTCGTTGTGAGCCGGTAGCTCAGTTGGTAGAGCATCTGACTTTTAATCAGATGGTCGTGGGTTCGATCCCCCCCCGGCTCACCATTTTTTATCTAGTACGTCCCTATCGTCTAGCCTGGCCCAGGACACCGCCCTTTCACGGCGGCGACGGGGGTTCGAATCCCCCTGGGGACGCCAGAATATAAGCCTCATCGCAAAAGCGGTGGGGCTTTTATTTTGTTCATTATCGGGATTCAAAGCGAAGCGAGCACTTTTCCCAAACTCAAAACTTACACAACCTGTCCTCAACGACGTCACTTTCGCTATCGAAGCGTGGGGTGACCCTGACTACTCTCTGGCTTCATCGTAGACTTTCCGAGTGTCGGGTCGACGAGATACTTCAATAAGAATAAATAGCAAATACACAATCTACATAAACCAGTCTTATGTATCAATAATTTCAAAAAACACTTATCTGATAGATTTAGCTCACGTAGCGCGTCATACCTCCCTGACACACCAGTTCATTGACTCTTGGGTGTCCGGCAGAGGTCAATATTCATGATCTCTTTACCTGCTGCACAACCGGTTGATGCCTTCAATGCACAAATGGCATTGCTTCGGGATTCTGTTCGACTGCAGATTTTTACTTACACCCCGACCTGACCTGACAGACCCTTTCCTTCCTCAGGTACCCGTGTTACAACAAAACATATGTAATTTGCGGTACAAAAAAGCTCAATCAAACATCCAGCATCTTGAGGAGCATACCATGTCTGACACTTACGGTTATTCCACCTTATCTCTCCATGCCGGACAGAAGGCCGACCCCGCTACCGGGGCTTGCGCCACCCCTATCTACCAGACCACCAGCTACGAATTCAAATCGGCGCAGCATGCTGCCGATCTGTTCGGACTCAAAGAGTTCGGCAATATCTACTCACGCATAACCAACCCCACCAATGCTGTACTTGAAGAGCGGGTCGCCGCGTTGGAGGGGGGTACCGCAGCGCTGGCCACATCGAGTGGTATGGCTGCGATATTTCTTGCGATAACTAACCTTGCCGCTTCCGGTGACCACATCATTGCTTCGGGCTCCCTGTATGGCGGCACCGAAACCCTGTTCCGCCATACCCTGCCCCGCTTCAACATTGAAGTAACCTTTCTGGAGGAACTTACCCCTGAAAGCATTTCAAACGCAGTCAAAGAAAACACGAAACTGGTGTACGCGGAGACCATTGGCAACCCCAAAGGAGATGTGCCCGATTTCGATGCTGTTACCCGTGCAGCCCACGATGCGGGACTGCCTTTTTTTGTGGATAACACCTTTGCCCCCACCCTGATACGCCCCATCGAACATGGCGTCGATGTGGTGCTCTATTCGGCCACTAAATGGCTCGGGGGTCACGGCACCTCAGTCGGAGGGGTGCTTGTGGATGGTGGCAATTTTGACTGGTCCAGCGGACGCTTCCCTGAATTCACCGAGCCTGATCCGAGCTATCACGGCGTGGTGTACTGGGATGCCCTGAAGAATGTACCGGGTCAGGGCAATATTGCGTTTGCGGTAAAGGCACGCGTACAGGGGATGCGCAATATCGGCCCGGCGCCGAGCCCGGCGAACTCGTTTCAGATTCTGCAGGGGATTGAAACCCTGCCATTGCGCATGGCAAAACACAACGAGAATGCCCTGAAGCTCGCCGAACATCTTGAAAGTCATCCTCTGGTGGAGTCGGTTAACTACACCGGACTGCCCGGACATCCATACCACTCGCTGGCAAAAAAGTATTTCAACGGTGGGTTTGGGTCTGTATTCGGCTTCGAGGTCAAAACCGGCAGAGAGGGCGCTATCAGGTTTATCGACAGCGTGAAACTGGCGAAACACCTCGCCAATGTGGGGGATGCAAAGACCCTTGTGATCCACCCAGATACCACTACGCATCAGCAACTGAGTGTTGAGGCCAAACGGATAGCCGGAGTTACGCCAGAGCTTATCAGGGTTTCAGTGGGAATTGAGGATTTCGCGGATATTCGCGCCGATTTTGATCAGGCGCTGGAGGCAACAACAGAGTAAAACAACATGCAGGACTGAAACGATAACAGCTAAAAATAGAAAAGGCAGGGTGTTACCACCCTGCCTTTTTATGTTTACCTACTCATCCAGGAGCGGATATGAGCCGTCATCCTCATGGTCTTCTCTTCCTACCAGGGGCGGGTTGAAAACACAGATCATGCGCATATCCTCAGTGGCTCTGAGATAGTGCTTGTCGTGGTTATTCAGCGCGTACATGGTTCCATCGCTGATGGGATGAACCTCGCCGGTTCCCAGATCTTCTATCTCACCTTTTCCTCCTACACAGTACACCGCTTCGAGATGGTTCTTGTACCACAGATAGGTTTCAGTTCCGGCAAAGATAACGGTTTCGTGAAATGAGAAACCCATGCCGTCTTTTTTGAGCAGAAAGCGGCGGCTTACCCAGGTTCCTTTTTCACCGTAGACTTCGTCCTCGGTCCCTTTGAGGTCTTTTACGTGTTTAACCAACATTAGAATTCACCTGTAAGTCTGTTATTTTTCTCTTCCAGAATTTCACCTATACATTCATCAATGATTCCGAGGCCTTTTATCAGCACATCTTCTTTGATGGTAAGGGGCGGAAGAAACTTAACGATCTGATCCATGGCACCGGCCAACTCAATTACCAAACCTTTTTCAAAACACTTGGCTGAAACCTCGGAGGCAAAATTTTTATCCGGGAGTTCAAGTCCATAAATCAGGCCGCGTCCACGCACCGAGGCATTGGCCTCCGGATACTTTTCCACGATCTCCTTGAGCTTCGCCTGCATAACTTCGGACTTGCTCTTCACCGCTTCGCTCAAGTCGTCGTTATCCCAGTATTCAAGGGCTGCTGTGCAGGCGACAAACGCGAGATTATTGCCGCGGAAGGTGCCGGTATGCTCACCCGGTTTCCACTGATCAAGTTCCGGCTTCAGCAGCACAATCGCCAGGGGAAGCCCACCACCAATAGCCTTGGACATGGTGATAATGTCAGGATTAATACCCGCTTCTTCGAAGCTGAAGAAAGTTCCGGTGCGACCGTTACCCACCTGGATATCATCAATGATCAGAAGGATATCAAAATCATGGCATACCTGTTCAAGATCGCGCAGCCACTGACTTGAAGCAACGTTTACCCCACCTTCGGCCTGTACCGTCTCCAGAATCACGGCTGCTGGCAGATCCAGGCCACTGCTGGGATCTTCTAGAAACTTGCGGAAGTACGCAATGGTGTCTACCTCATCGCCAAAGTAGCCATCATACGGCATAAAAGAGACGTTGCTGCGGCTGATGTAGGCTTCATCGCGATAAAATGCATTCCCGGTCAGCGCCAGGGCTCCCATCGTGAGGCCATGATATCCATTGGTAAAGGACACAACATTGGAGCGCCCCTTGACCATGCGCGCTATTTTAATCGCTGTTTCCACCGCGTTGGTACCGGTAGGGCCGGTAAACTGGATCTTGTGCTCCATATTGCGCGGCGCGAGGATGGTATCGTAAAACTTTTGCAGGAAGTTCTTTTTCGCACTGGTGGCCAGGTCCAGACCATGAACAATGCCATCTTTCTGGAGATATTCAATGAGGGCCTGAGAAATTTTGTCGTTGTTGTGCCCGTAGTTAAGGGTTCCGGCTCCGGCAAAAAAGTCGATATACTCATTACCACCTTCATCATAGAGCAAAGCGCCTTTTGATGTTTCAAAAATAGTGGGAAATGAACGGATATAGCCCCTTACCTCTGACTCCAATTGCTCAAATATTCTCACGGATTTGTCCCTTTCTGTATGTAATACCTTATGGTTATAGATGTAGTGTTGCAGGATTAATCTTAGCTCTGATTATGCCCTTATGCCGTCTCACCCCCTCTTAATCGGACCGATATGGAATAGAACCTCTTCTTCATGACCGCCTTCACCAAAATCCTCTGAAGTGAAAAATACAGACGTCTCACAATCGGCAGAGTATATTTTCGCCATCTTGCGGAACAATCCTTCAGAGGCTTTGTTGGAAGGCCCTACCGTTGCCTGAATATATGCCAGATCCAGGTTTCCTTCGCGTTCCATGATATCCTGGATAATTTTAGGTGCCAGACCCGTCCCGCGCATGGAAGTATCTACAGCCACCTGCCATACAAAGAGGGCGTCCGGCTGTGTGGGGGGACGATAGCCTGAGACAAAGCCCACCACCTTGTTGTCCTGCTCCGGATCGATGGCCACAACCGACATATCGCGAAAATGGGTACAAAACAACATGTAGGAGTACTTCGAATTCAGATCCAGGGGTGGTGAGTTTTTCACCAATGACCAGATACCGAAGCCATCTTTTATTTCAGGTTTACGTATGATTATATTGTTGCTCATATCTAACTCCTTTCAAATTTGGCAGTAAACGCGTTCCAAACACACGTTGCCTGTATGCCACTGAATATTTCACAGGGACAGATGATAGTATAGAACACAAATTCCATCCTCGCGAGCGTACCCGTGGTTTTTTTTCGGCGTTTACTTCGCCTTTCAGTACGCACATCTGTTATGCAGCCCAATAATCAGTGACCGAATAATCCGCACAGGATACCTCTTTTCGTCCGGAATGTCCAACCATGGGGCATTTTTTATCTGTCAACCCTCTTCGTCACAGAAGAAATATCCTCAAATACTTCTTCACTATTAGAGTGGGAAGTTCGAATTTTCGGAGCATTGGGGGGATTTATAGCAGCAAGGGAGGGGAAGGAGGTCCGATTTTCAGGTTTAGATAAATGATTTGGGATGCAACTAACGTGCAGGCGCGGACGCCGTTATCCGATCCTGCACGTTAGCTACTGAGTATCATGTTAATCACTCTGCTCCAGACGGTCGAGAAAGCGCTCGGCATCCATAGCGGCCATGCATCCGGTTCCTGCAGAAGTGATCGCCTGGCGGTAAATGTAATCCTGTACGTCTCCGGCGGCAAAAACCCCGGGGACACTGGTCTGTGTGGCAAATCCATTGGTGGAGAGGTCGGTTTTTATGTATCCCCCCTCCATCTCCAACTGTCCGGCAAATATCTCACTATTAGGAGAATGCCCTATGGCAATAAACACTCCATCAACCTCAAGATCCCTGGTTGAGTCATCGCGCACATCACGGATGCGGATTCCGGTTACCCCCATATTGTCGCCCAACACCTCTTCGAGAACATGGAACCAGGCGATGTCCACATTGCCATCATCTGACTTTTGTATGAGCTTATCGGCAAGGATTTTTTCGGAACGAAACTGATCACGCCGGTGCACAACCGTGACCTTGCTCGCAATGTTGGCCAGGTACAACGCTTCTTCCACCGCGGTATTGCCTCCGCCGATAACCGCTACAGGCTTATTGCGGTAAAAAAATCCATCGCATGTGGCACAGGCAGAAACACCTTTGCCCTTAAAGGCTTCTTCGGAGGGAAGGCCCAGATAACGTGCCGAAGCTCCGGTGGCGATAATGAGGGCATCACAGGTGTAGGTGGCATTGCCCCCTTTGAGGACAAGAGGACGCTGGTGCAGATCAGCCTTTTCGATGTGATCAGTAATAATTCTGGTGTCAAAACGCTCCACATGTTCGCGCATTCGCTCCATCAACTCCGGCCCTTCAACTCCGGCAGGATCACCCGGCCAGTTATCCACCTCGGTCGTGGTAGTTAATTGGCCGCCCGGCTGCATCCCGCTGATTATGACGGGATTGAGATTGGCACGAGCTGCGTAAAGTGCGGCAGTGTAGCCAGCCGGGCCGGAACCAAGAACAATCACTCTGTGATGTTGTGACTTATCCGCTGTAGTACTCATAAATATATAGACTCCTGTTCAAAAACGTAATTATATCCAATTCTGTGTCAACCGAGTGTATTTATTCAAAACTGCCACCTCTCCAAACATTTCTGCGGGGAAGCATAACAAATAATAATCATAAGGATCCTCAGCTCTTTTTATCTGTTTGAGGCTCAGTTAAATCAGCATTCAGGTGATGAATAATCCCCTCTATCAATTCCGGACGCAGGAGGAAATAGCAACGCTGGGAACCGCTTTGAGTGAAATCAACCAGGCGTGCGTAGCGTAAAACCGCCAGATGTTGGGATACGTTCGCCTGCCTGACGGGGAGGATATCCTGCATATCGGTAACGCACCTGATCCCCCCCAAAAGCTCTGCGACTATCTGCACACGTGTGGGGTGCGCCAGGGCTTTCAGGACATCTGCCCAAGTATGGGCTGTTTCTGAATCTACATCCATCTTTCACCTCCACTAATATATTCGGTTGAACGAATATCATTTTGTTTGTGCAAATGCAAACCATAGGAGCCACATAAATCTGCTGAATACTCTTTTATGGCAGCAAAAGGATTCACTCAAGAGCACGGAGATCAATACTGCGGAGACGGGAGGCTGAAGAAACGGGAAGTCTTGCGCAAAACAATCAGATAAAGTTACAAAACCCGGGCGCGTAATCTACGCAACTTTGGTAGAATTTCGACCACTGTTTTTAGCTTTATACAGCGCCTTGTCCGCCATCTGCACCAGGTCTTCTTTGGTCTGGGATGGCTCAGGAATCAAGCTGGCAACCCCGATACTTACCGTTATCGCTTCTGCATTGGAGGATTCCGCGTGCGGGATACAAAGAGTCTCTACGCGCTCGCGCATTTTTTCCGCTAAAAGGACTGCAGCATCCATTGTTGTTTCGGGCAACACACAGACAAATTCCTCTCCGCCATAACGCGCGACAAGATCTCTGGGGCGAGAAACGGTCTCATGTATCACCGTCGCAACATCAATCAATGCCTCATCCCCGGCAAGATGCCCGTAACAGTCGTTGTATGCCTTGAAACAGTCAATATCTACCATCAGCAGAGAAATCACGCGTTTCTCGCGTTTAGCGGCATTCCATTCAGTAGAGTAGTAGGTGTCAAATTTCCTGCGGTTATATACCCGGGTAAGGACATCTTTCTCGCTGATATCTTCAAGTGTAGCCTGAATCCTTTTACGCTCCTGAATTTCACTTGAAAGTTGCGCATTAACTTCCTGAAGTGCACGAGTTCTCTTATGTACTTTGACTTCCAGATTCTGTTGCAGGCGCTGTAGTTGTTTGAGAAAAAATCCGATTCCCACATAAAGTACCACCAGAGTCAGCAGAAAGATGGTAACGAACAGAGTTCCTGCATTTACAAGTGATTTATGGTAGCTTTCATGCATCTCTGTAACATCCAACACCGTGATTATCTCGCCAATAATGCTACCTTCATAGTTTTCAAGTGGAAGTCTGGACAACCTCTGGAACGTCCGACCAAGCAATTCAACAGCCTCAGTTTGCGGATTTTGCCCCAGAGCGGCAAGAAAGTCAGGGTTGAAAAACGCTTCTCCGGCAGTAGCCACTAGGGCTTTATTGCCCACAAAGGTGACATCTTTATTTTCGAACCTGTCGATATAGTCCCTCTCAATCAGTATCGCGCTTTGTGCGTTGAAATCCTGCTGTAAGCGCGTAATTGCGCGGGTTGGCTCGATCACAATTACAGCCATACCTACATATTCATCCCCGTCGAACACAGGATAACTGTAGCGATACGCCAGCCCCGCAAGGGAGAGGACAAGCCCCCCGTGTGGCTTTTGCGCCGCAAAACTATCGCGCGCAAAAGGAATATGTGAAACATTGCGCCCTTCACGTTCCGGGGTTTTGGAGTGGTAGAATACAGTTCCATCTTTATATGCAAAGGTAAGGCTGAAAAAGAAATCATCCTCCTTGCTGAGGGTTTCGATTTTCTTCTCCATCCGGCGGGCGAGCCGTTCTCTATCATGCTGGATAAACGCTGATACGATTTCATGATTTGATTTTACAAATCCGGCAATCCGGTTGGCGTAGCGTTTCTGCATATCTGTTGCATTGCGTTGGAGTTGGTTTTTCAGACTGTTGCTTATATACTGGTGGGCTTGCTGTTCATTATCGTTGTGTTCATCAATAAAGAGAAGGGCCGCAGTCGCCATCAGAACGACCTCGAGGAACAAAACCAGACCAATTATTCTCCCCCGAACTGACATCACTTCCCCTTGTTTGCTTTGTAACTATTCGGTAAGGCCTTGTGACACCAATTTCAAAGGACACTTTGCGCCGTCCATGGCCCGGCTGCAAATGGTGAATAGTTATGTTTGCTTTTTAGTAAAAATAAAACTCTACAGCATTCTGTAATTTTATAAAATAGAAATATTAAACAGATCTTCTACATCTTAACCCTGGGCATTCTGAACCATGTTGAGCAAAACACAAATTGAATAATCTTACAGTTATGTAGTACAGTCTGGCGGCTATGAATAACCCTGAAAACACCCTCTCAAGCGCCTGGACGTTAGTCGGCAAGTTGGTTTTATCCGGCGCTCTCTTTATAGGTCTTACAGTCGCAGGGCTGTATACGGTATACACTCAATTTGCCCTGCACAGCGTGAGCTTTGACTTTCGCTTCCTGCAGCCATCGCTGTTACTTGCATTGGGTCTGTTGCTCTTACTCTATTTCAGTGCTGATGGACTACGCCTGTACTTCTGCATCCGTGCTTTAGGGCATAAAATTTCCCTACGCCCTATGATAAAACTTACATTTATAAATATTTTTTTTTCCAACATAACTCCCATGGCAACGGGGGGCGGCTTCGCCCAGGTGTGGTTTCTGCACAGCCACGGCATTCCTGTAGGCATTGCTTCTGCAGCCACAACCATCCGTACAGTGCTGGCCATAGTATTTATTTTCTCTTTAACCCCGATTTTCGTCTTTACGCTGGAGCCTCTGCAGAATATTCCCATAATAGCTAAGACAGGCCCTGCCCTTGCACTCCTGACTCTTTTCTATCTGCTCTTTTTTACCCTGATATTGTGGCGCAGCATCTGGATTACAGGAATACTGAGCCGCCTGTTTTCTGCTTTGCATCGCGCAGGAATCATTGACAGCGCACGTTATCAACGCTGGCAGTATAAAGCAAAACGCGAGGTTCTGCGTTTTGCGCACAGCTTTTCCGCCTTTTTGAGTGCCCCGCCCCATTTAATACTCGCATCCATATCATGCACGGCTATCTTCTTGCTGAGTTTATTCAGCTTTCCTGCCCTACTGATGCATAGTCTGGGTTATGAAGTAAATTATGGAGTATCCACCGGGCTGTTGGTGGTAACTACGTTTATTATGTATTTTTCCCCTACTCCTGGAGCTTCAGGAATTGCTGAAGGGGTGTTTGGTACATTTTTCCGCACCATACTAACCGCCAATCATCTGCTTTTGGTAATCCTGGCATGGCGTTTTGTCACCATATATCTGGGGATGCTTATAGGTCTGGGCATCCTGCTTATGCAAATAGTCAAAGGGGCGAAGAGATCCTCATGAAAAGGCGCGGCTCCCTCAAATTCATATTCTACCTGAACCTTGGCGTGTTGGCTGCGGTACTCGGCTACAAGATATATCTGAATATTTCAGCTCCGGAGTTCGATGTGCTTCACAGTGAGCAAATTGAGCTTATCGATGCTGCAATATCCGGCTCTGAAAGCTTTTCCTTTGCCGTTGTAGGCAATATAAACAACTCGGTGGGAATATTTGAACAGCGCATCATCCCCATGTTGAATACCGCGGATCTCGATTTCGTTGTATCTGCAGGCAATGCTGTGAGCGGGGGTGGTGAAGATAAGTACCGTGCTATCTATGGAACGTTAAGCCGTCTGGAGATTCCGTACCTGCTTACATTCGGACCGAATGAATACGAGGACTTTGGAAGTTTCCGTTTTTATGACTATTTCGGCCCCCATTTTTTCAGCATAAAAATTGCAAATAATCGCCTTGTTTTTCTCGACAGTACCGACAAAACACCCTGGAAATGGCAGATGCGCTGGCTGAATGATTTACTTGAGCAGGATCAGAGCGATAACCGCTTCATATTTATTGCACATCCGCCGCTGAAACCCTCCTTCAAAGTTCCCTTCGATGCGGAAGATGATTATCTGCACCCGGATGCATTCCGTTCCGCATTATTAGATATTACGGATAAATACTCCATCGATATAATATTTTCTGCCAATCTCTCTTTATATGCACAAAACAAGCGCCACTCCACTACCTTTATAACTACTGGTGGCGCTGGGGGGCTGGTTCTTAACAACGCTAAAAGCTTTTACCATTTTGTAAAGGTTGAGGTTCCTGCGTCGGGCAATGCGACATATTCCATTGAACGCTTGCAGATCGGCCAGCACCCCTTACTTAGGCAACTTGAGAGCCTGTGGTTTTTTATCTATTCCATTTTTTACACGGGATACCTGAATTTCATCCTTCTGATAGCGTTTTTGAGTCTTGCTGCTATCAAACTCTACAACAGTGTGTTTACCACAAGGGATTACTATCCTGACTACGATCTCGACTCGTCACCATGGTTGAACAAGCCCCTTAAGGTGGCAATGTTTACCAACAACTATCTTCCATTTATAGGTGGGGTTCCAATATCTATTCAGCGTTTATGCTCTGGCCTACACAAAGCGGGCGACAAGATTCTCATTGTAGCGCCCAGCTACGGTAGCCACACCGAAGATGAAAACGATATCCTGCGTCTACCTTCCTTGTTCAAGGCCGGGCGCAAAAACGAGTTTCGTATTGCGAATATATTTTCTCTGCGCACATGGACCAGGATAAAGAACTACAAACCAGATATTATCCATCTTCACCACCCGTTCTGGGTGGGGGCATTGGGTCTTTTCATTGCGCGCTGTCGGAATATCCCAACTGTTTATACCTATCACACTCGCTTGGAAGAGTATGCGCATTTCGTCCCTCTTCCCGGGGTTCTGTTCCGCAACCTCATTTCTCATGCACTGGTTAAGCACTTTGCCAACAAATGTGATTGCATTATCGTGCCAACCTATTCAACGGAAGAGTACCTGCGCATCATCGGGGTTAAACGTCCCATTGAAATACAACCTACGGGTATCGAATATCACGTTTTTCAACAGCGCGACGAAGAAAAAGTTTTGTCCCTGAGAAACAAATTTCACATCGGTGACGCAAAGATCCTTGTGAGTGTCTCGCGTCTCTCCAATGAAAAGAACATCGACTTCATCCTGGATGCTATTGTGACAGCTTCCTCTAAAACGCATGTGTCTTTCAGACTATTTATCCTGGGCGAGGGACACGAACGCCAGCGTCTGCAGAAACGCATAGAAACCATGGGTCTGGCTGACATAATAACCCTTGTGGGATCTGTACCACCCGATGAGATAGTAAACTGGTATCAACTTGCTGATATTTTTGTATTCGCGTCACGTTCAGAAACTCAGGGAATGGTTATTCTGGAGGCAATGTCAGCAGGTTTACCTGTAGTTGCCCTCCGCTCAAGTGGTATTGATGACGTGGTTAAGGATGGCATAAACGGATACAAAACCTCTCAACACCTTGATCATTGGAGCGATTGTGTTGTTCGATTGCTGGAACATAATGAAGTTCGCACCAATCTCGGAGAGAATGCACGAAAGTTCGCGCGCGATTTTTCGGTGGAACATTTTGCCGACAGGGTGCGCCACATATATGCACAAACGTTTGCACAACGGGGGCGGAAATAAATTCCTGGAGGGGTATCCCCACACCCGGAATCTTAAAAAGCGACAGAAGGGCGATTTAATGGCCAAAGAAGCATTTGAAAGAACGGTAGAAATATTCAGCGATGGGGCCTGTAGTGGCAATCCCGGCCCCGGTGGTTTTGGTACACTTTTACGCAGTGGCGAACATGTACGCGAAATCTGCGGCTACTCCCCCGAAACCACAAACAACCGCATGGAGATGCTGGGTGCCATCATTGGACTCGAGGCACTTAAATACCCGTGTAATGTAAAACTAACCACTGATTCACAGTATCTCCTTAATGGCATGACGAAATGGATACATGCGTGGAAAAAGAAGGGGTGGAAAAACTCGCAGAAAAAAGAGGTTCTCAACAAGGATCTATGGCAACGTCTTGACAAACAGGCCCAGAGGCATAACATTGAATGGCACTGGGTGCGGGGTCATACCGGCCACCCTGAAAATGAGCGCTGCGATGAGCTCGCGCGTCAGGCCATAGCAGATCAGGCACCGTTTGTGGATAACTTACGTGAAATTTGTAAATAAACCGCGCAGATTTATGCGCCAACACCAGGGAGGAATCATGTCTCAGCGTAAAGATATCTCGCGTTTTCTGGACGCCAAAAAATTCGCCGTAGCCGGGGCCTCCACTCAGCGACACAAGTATGGAAACAAGGTGCTCCGCTGCTATCTGGAACACGGTTATGACGTGACTCCTGTTAATCCCGGGGCCGATGAGGTGGAAGGGATTACATGCGTAGCAAGCGTGGCCGATCTCCCCCCGGAGGTCGACGCCCTCTCAATCATAACTGCACCTGCAGTTACTACAGAGGTGGTAAAACAGGCCATTGAAAAGGGGATAAAAAACATCTGGATGCAGCCGGGCGCCGAAGAACCTGAGGCCATTGAACTTTGTCGTCAGCATGCCATAAATTATATTGCGGATGGCAGCTGTCTGCTTGTTGAATTAGGTTTCAGTGCTGGGCATTAAAAAATCGCGAGGTTGACAATGCCACACTTCCAGTTCGCACAAAGAATAAAAAGCCCCGTCTTGATACTGTGTCAGACGGGGCTTTTTACGTTGTTTGTTATAGTCCGCTGATATGGTGCAGTCAGCCTTTAGATACTTCCACATCCACAATCCGCCCTATAGCCGGAACGGCCTGCATGGCATTGATATCTGAGAAGTGGTAGGGAGCGAACAACACCCCTGCAGGCACATATGTACTTACACGTGCCGGTGCACTAAATGATCCTACCGAGTTCTTCAACACCAACTTTTCTCCATCATTCACGCCTATCGATCTGGCATCTGCAGTACTGATTTCTATATAGCCACCCGGCGCAATCTGCAACGCCCCGGGAGCATATGTTGACGTAACCCCGGTATGGGCATGCATTTTACCTACCACCAGAACCGTACTTGAAACAGGCTTACTACTCTTGAATTCAGAGAAGATCAGCCCTGCAGGAGCAGGAGAGTATCCCTTTTTAATCCCGGGGCTCTGATACTTGTCACCAGTTGTTTCAAGGGTCTGAAACAGGCCGCAGAGAGCATTAAGCTCGACGCGCAGCGCAGCAGGATCAGATTTTGCCTCTATTCCACGGGCAGCTCTGTATAGAGCCGAAAAGATTTCTACATCGGTTTTAGCATTACCATGAGGGGTTAGAGCCTGATGCAACAGCCCGGCGCTGTTATCACAGGCAATATATGTGCCGCTTTTCTCTGCAAAAGAGGCAGCGGGCAACACTGCATTGGCCATGCCTGTCAATTCAGACTCAAGGATGTCCTGAACCACCAGATACTCAAGCTTCTGGAGGGCATTGCGCCAACGTTGGCTTTCAGGATACGTTACCAGCGGATTTACCCCGGCAAGATACAGAAATCTGATCTCACCCTTTTCAATCCCCTCAAGGATCTGTACAGCATTTCGCCCACCTTTAGGCAGGGCTTCGCAACCCCAGGCCTTCGCTGCATCAGCGGCTTTCCGGGTGTATTCGAGTCCTCCGGGAAGCTGCTCAGGGCAGACCCCAGCGTCAAGCAAACCCTGGGTATTGGGACGTTCATCAACCATAAAAACTCCGCCACCGTCGCCATTCAGCGCACCGCTGAGGATAGCAAAGTTGGCGAGTGCGGCGGTAATGTCTGTAACCTCTGCAGCCTCGGTGACATCCGCGCCGAACACTACAGCCACCTTCTTCGCGGTACCGAATTTCTGTGCCGCCTCTTCAAGAAGCTCTAAATCCACTCCGGCTGCGGCCGCAGCTTTCTTGGCATCGACACCGGATACGAATTTCTTCAAATCAGCACTGTTTTTGACGAACTTCTTGATGAACGCGCTGTCTTCCAACCCCTGATTCAGCATGAGTTTTGCCAGCGCTGCGACCAGCGAAACCTCGGAACCAGGCGTATAGTTGAGGAACACATGGGAATGATCTGCAATGCGCACGGATCTCATGTTGGCTACACACAGGTACGCATCGTTTTTCCGCATAGCACGCTGGATCTGATAGTTGATCTGCGGCTGCTCAGATGTGATATCGGAGCCGAATACCAGCACCGCATCAGCGCAGGCGATGTCTGTTGCCGGAGCACTGCCACCGTTGAGCCCCAGAGTAGCGCGCAGAGTCTCACTCGCGGCACGTATGCCGAAGCATGCCGCTGAATCAATATTATTGCTTGCATATCCAGCGCGGAAGAGTTTCTGGAACTGATAGTTGTCCTCCAGAGTCAGTCGCGCTGAACTCAAACCTGCAACCGCATCTCCACCAAGGGAGCGCGCTTTGTTATCCACACTTTCCAGCACGGTATCCCAATCGCACGCTTCTCCGTCAAGCATGGGGGTACATAGTCGTTGAGCAGAGTTTACAAACTCGTAGCCGAAGCTGGAATCAAAACTCAGCAAACCATTGTTAACCGTAACATCATCTTCAGAGGTGATGCGGTAGAGGTTGGCATTTTTGACATTCAATTCTACCTGTTCCAGACTCCCGCCGGCAAATCCGAGTGAGGGCACCTTGTTCAACGTCCAGCAGCGCGACTTGTGACGATAGGGCTTGGAAATCATAGCCCCTACAGGACATACCGCAACGGCGTTACCCTCAATATATGGGTCAATGGTGTTCTGCCCATCTTTGCGGTCAATATATGCTTTATCCCCAACCTCATTGACGTAGAAATCGCCAATACCGGTAAGCTCATGTCCAACCTTGACGCATTTTTCACACAGAATACAGCGCGCGGGCACGTTCTCGATCAGTGGCCAATCCTTGATCTTCGGCATCGCCACGTCCTGGGCTTTGAAAGGTTGATCGAGGATATGCTGATCAAAACAGATATCCTGCAGATCACACTCGCCTGCGGCGTCACACACCGGACAGTCTAGCGGGTGATTCACCAGCATCAGGCGGATCATATCGCGGCGCTGCCGCTCCAGCTCGGGAGTGGATGTGGTCACCTTGATACCGTCGACAGCGATGGTGTTGCACGCAGTAACCGGGGCCTCGACCCCCGCTACCTCTACCAGGCACACACGACACGCACCGGTGGTAGAAATCTTTTTCAGATAGCACATGGTAGGGATCTTGATCCCCAGCTTCTCAGCCGCAGCAATTATGGGCAATCCTGCTTCTATCTCAACTTCCTGCCCATCAATGGTGAGACGAATCATTTCATTTTCGGTTTTATGGCTCATATGTAAATCCTAAATCCCGTCTAAATTCGCATTACCAAATTCTTCAGTCAACGGCTACCATGCCTACTCGATAACAGCGCAGACACCGATCTGCCTCCACCACTGCCTGACTTTCCGGCATCGCCAACTCAATCTCTTCGTAATTTTTTGCCCGCTCGGCCCCGTCAACCTTGGGCTGATGTTCACGCTTACGCCCACCAAGGGTAGGGATTTTCTCATCGGGATCAAATACGCCGAGACGATTCACAATATCTTCCATCGCTTCTTCGTCATCCAGAACCGCCTTTCCTTCCGTAAGGTAGCGGTGCATAACACTCGCAGCGCGCTTCCCGTGACCTACGGCCAGAACCACAGTCATGGCTCCATACTCGCAGTCACCACCGGCAAAGATCCCCTCATTATCAGTCATCATGGTGCCATTGTTGGTAACAATACTGCTCCAGCGAGTCTGCTTGATACCATAGTCACCATCTTCGAGATAGGACAGATCGGGATCCTGGCCAATGGCCGGAATTACCATGTCGCACGGAATCACATATTCTGACCCCTCGACCGGCTGGGGCCGGCGGCGTCCGGAATCGTCCGGTTCACCCAGTTCCATTTTAATAACCTCAACCCCGGTTATTTTATTGTTTTCTGTCACCAGTCTGGTGGGGTTGACGAGGAACTCAAAGCGCACATTTTCCTCATCCGCATCGTCAACTTCGTAGGACTCAGCCGGCATTTCGTTGCGCGTACGCCGATACACCAGGATGGACTCTTCTGCGCCTTCACGCAACGCCACACGTACACAATCGATAGCGGTATTACCGCCGCCGACAACCACTACACGTTTGGGGGTTTTCACATCCTGCCCCAGGGCTACGGCGCGCAGATAATGAATGCCGCCTTCAGAGAATCCTTCATACCCGGCATCCTCGCCCTCGACACCCATAGGCTTAGACCTGAATGCGCCTGTGCCCAGGAATACCGAATCATACTGCTCTTTAAGCTCCCGAAGGGACACATCACGTCCCAGCTTAACTCCATACTCTATCTCAACGCCAAGATCCTGTACGATCTGGGCTTCGCGGCGTAATAGCTGGCGCGGCATTCGGTAGTCGGGGATACCCACAGCTACAGTACCACCAGGCTCATTAAGCATGTCGATAATTTTGACTTTGTGCCCTTCAAGGGCAAGGTAATATGCCGCAGTAAGACCTGCAGGGCCGGCCCCGACCACCATTATCTTCTTGCCGGTAGACGGCTTCGGCTGCATGGGCGGAAGCCTGTGATGCATCCACTCATGGTCGGAAGCTACGCGTTTCATAACCATGATACTTACTGGCTCATCCACCAGGGCACGCCGACATGCGGTCTCACAAGGGTGAGGACATACGCGCCCGCATACTGCCGGAATGGCCATACGCTCACGAATCTTTTCGAGGGATTCGTCAAAGCGGTAGTTTTTAATCTCTTCTATATAGGCCGGAATATCAATGTGCGCCGGGCAGGTATCCATGCATGGAGCGGTTACCTTGTCAATATATGCTCCGACAGGTTCCGGCTGGCGTTTACCGGCGAGGTATTCAAGATATGTATCACGGAAGTGCTTTACGCTATCCTGCACCGGGATCGCTGCAGTCATGCACAAGGTGCATTTGCAATCCTGCATAAGCTCGGCTAGATTTTCAATGACATCAAGATCGCTTTCCTGACCGTCACCAGAGATAATCCGCGCCAGGGTATCCTGCAAAACCCTGGTTCCTTTTTTACCCGGAGTACATTTGCCGCAGCAGTGTTTTTCCTGGACACGCTTCATATACTCGGCGGCCATAGCTACAACATCGACCTTGGGGTCAAGCACCACAAATCCGTCCCAGCCCATGAAGGCCCTGACTTCCTTTTTGCACAGATACTCGGTTGGAATTTTCAGCTTCAATGAAGCCAGATCAGTGCTCCCGCCTTCGCGGTTATCGACGATCTTCCTTCCCCAGCTGGAAAAAACTATCTCAGACAATATGACCTCCTGTAATACCCGCGCCCAGAGCCTGCAATTGGGCAACTATTCCGGCAAAAAGAGCGCGCAAGCGCCCTCTTTTTTAAGTAGAAAATACTCTATATTTTGTATACAGTATGCAGGTTGATAACACGAACACCGCAATTAAATCAAGAATATTTTTGCCCCACAGCCGCGCGTAATTCAGCCAGATTGCGGGCATAATCGGTCCCGTTGAACACTGCGCTTCCGGCGACAAACACATCCGCTCCCGCCTTAGCTATATCTGCTATGTTTGCGGCTTTCACCCCACCATCCACCTCTAGTTCGATATTTCTGTTACTGCGCTCAATCATGGAGCGCATGTGCGCAATCTTCTCCAGAGTAAAAGGGATGAAGTTCTGTCCTCCGAAGCCCGGATTTACGGTCATGAGCAATACCATATCCACCTCGGCAAGAATCAACTCCAGGGTGTCTACCGGGGTTGCGGGATTCAGGGATACGCCGGCACGTTTTCCGAAGCTGTGAATCAACTGTATCGTACGGTGCAGATGGGGAACCGCTTCCTGGTGCACGGTGATGATATCTGCTCCAGCGGCAGCAAAGTCGGGGATGTACGCATCCGGATTTTCGATCATCAGATGCACATCCAGCGGCAGCGAGGTAACAGAGCGCAACGCCTTTACCACCGGGGCACCAATGGTGATGTTGGGAACAAAGTGACCATCCATTACATCTACATGGATATAGTCGGCACCTCCCTGCTCTACAGCCTGCACCTCTTCCCCCAGGCGAGCAAAATCAGCCGAGAGGATAGATGGAGATATTTTCACCATTTATAGTCTCCTGTAAACGTGAGTTATGCTTGTAAATAACCTTATCTTAAGGGTACATTTCTCACCGGCCGTCTACCGGCGCGCAGAAATAGTAACATATTTAGACGCTAGCGAGCTGAAAATCTGATGCTGTCCACCGGACCTTGCACTTCCCCGACCAGCAAGCACTCAATTCGCTCTCCGGCGCTGCAATACAGCGGCAAAAAAACAATCCATTCCCGCATTCCTGGTGCTCAGTGTGGCGAAGAAACCTGCTTCTGTAATGAGGGTGCTCCAGTGCGCGGGCACCACTGTGCGCAGATCCTGCATGGAGAAATCCGGATTGTGGAGGAGGAAATCATCCACCACATAGACAGATTCTTCCGGGGTGGTGGTACACAGCGAATACACCAGCCTTCCTCCCGGGGCAACGCAGGATGCGGCATTGTGCAGAATGCGGCGCTGGATTCCGGCCAGTTCGGCAATATCCTGTTCCTGCCGGCGCCAGCGCAGCTCCGGATTGCGGCGCAACACCCCCAGGCCGGAACACGGTGCATCTACCAAAACCGTGTCGAATGGCATCTTTTCCCCTGATGGATAAGACTTAGTCATGTCGTGCACCCGGGTTGTTATGTTGCGGCATCCCAGGCGCTGTGCTCCACTCTGAAGCTGTTGCAGACGATGCTGATGCAGATCCAGCGCTTCTATTTCAACCCGGTTTTGCCCCAGGGCGGCAATATGGCAGGTCTTCCCCCCCGGAGCGGAACATACATCCAGGATACGCTGCCCGGGCTGCACCTGAAGCAGATACCCCACCAGCATACTTGCCTCATCCTGCGGCTGGAGCAGACCTTCATGAAGCCACCCCCTCTGTGCTGCCGCGCTCCCTTTTACTACAATACCATCGGGGGCATATTCTGTTGCCGATGCCTGAACTCCGGAATCCTCAAACTCCTGTAGCATCTGTGCGCGCGTGGTTTTCAGGCTGTTGACGCGCAGGGTATTGGGTGAGGCATGGGTATTGATTTCAGCCAGACGGATTGCGGTATCGGTACCGTAGTGGTTAATCCAGCGCTGCGCCACCCACGCCGGCATGGATAAAGCATGGGTAATATATCCCAGCGGATCGGTTTCTCTGTCCGGCCAGATCAGGGTATCGGTCTGGCGTACAAGATTGCGCAATATGCCGTTCAGAAATCCGGTGGCGCGTTCCAGTTTCATACTGCGGGCCAACTCTACACAGCTATGCACCGCAGCGTGCGCCGGCACGCGATCTAGATAGATGACCTGATACGCCCCCAGGCGTAACAGGGTTCGCACCGGAATTTCCAGCTTTGCAAACGGCTGGCGACATAGCCCTTTAAGGATGTAGTCAAGACTGCCTCGGCGACGCAAAACTCCATACACCAGCTCTGTTGTCAGGCCACGCTCTGCCGTAGGCATATCTGTGTGTTGCAGCAACACCTTATCCAGCAGGATGTCAGAATATCCCCCCTGTTCTACCTGCAGAAGGACAGAGCACGCCAGTGTTCGTGCATCCGTTCCAACTGGCATGCACCATTTTTTTTTCATACAAAGCTCCTCAAAATCGCTTCCGATGCTTGCTGGCAAACGATGCGATCGGATATATATTCAGAGAGTTTCTCCTTACACGCAATAAAGGGGATACACCCCGTGCACCCCCTTCACTAACAATCTCTGTATTTCTGTTTATAATTTCTTACATCTCAGGCCAGAACAAACACAAGCCTCTGCAACATTGTTAGACCATCGCCTCAAGGCGATTTATCCGCTCCTGGATAGGCGGATGAGTAGTAAACAGGTTCTGCAGTCTTTTGCCACTGAGCGGATTTACGATAAACATGTGCGCGGTAGCTTCATTAACATGTTGCATGGGCTGCTGGCGATTGGCCGCCTCCAGTTTCCTGAGCGCGTTGGCAAGGTAGTGTGGATTGCCGCACAATTCAGCCCCGCCGCGATCCGCGGCGTATTCGCGCGAACGTGATACCGCCATCTGCACCAGCATTGCCGCCATGGGGGCAAAAATCATGGTGGCAATCATACCGAGCATGCTTCCACCTTCTTCATCATCGCCGCCCATGCCGAAGAGCAGACTCCACTGCGCCATATTCGCGAGAAAAGAGATAGCCCCGGCGATAGTTGCGGCGATGGATCCAATGAGAATGTCGCGATGGCGCACATGGCTCATCTCATGCGCCATAACCCCCATCAGTTCTTCACGGGTAAGGATGTCGAGAATCCCCTGAGTCGCCGCAACCACTGCGTGCTTAGGATTGCGACCTGTCGCAAAGGCATTGGGTGCACTCTGAGGCAACATATACACGCGCGGCATGATCAGGTTGTTGCGCTCTACGATCTCCTTCACCACATCGTACAGTTTGCCACTGGTTACCTCCTGCCCTTTGTACATACGCAAAACAATCTTATCGGAAAACCAGTAGGACCCAAGATTCATCACTGCGGCAAGAATCAGCGCTATCAAAGCACCCCCCTGGCCACCGATGATGCCGCCGATAAACACCAGCAACAAGGTCAGAAGTGTAAGTAAACCTACGGTTTTAACATTATTCAACATCGATTTATGCCCTTTACTTTATTTGTTTATTGTCTTTATCTGCACACTCGGCAGCAAATGCTGCAGAGGTGTCGGACTTCACGCAAGTCTGCGAAGACTTGTTAGTGTATGGCTTTAATATAGGAACTCATTTCTAAAGAACAAGGTACAAAAAGCCCCTTTGCAGCTGTGTCAATGAACAGTAGGCTGTGCCTGGCCGAGTTTCTGCCCGCGCTGCAGCTTAACCCCACGGAGAAAATCAGCGGCTGGGAGCATCTTTTTCCCCGGCAGCTGTAATTTACGCACCTGCAGGGCCCCATCACCACAAGCAATCACTACGCCGCTATCTTCAGTTTTAATGATCTCACCCGGCGTCCCGTCGGTATCAACAATGCGTGTATCTGCAATTTTCAGAACTTCACCGTCGAGGCAGGTAAACGCACCGGGCCAGGGATACAGCCCGCGCACCTGATTGTGTATGGAAGCTGCCGGACGGCTCCAGTCGATAAGACCATCCTCTTTTTTGAGCATGGGTGCATACGAGCTGCGGCTGTCATCCTGCTTCTGCGGACTCAAGGTGCCGGCACACAAGCGAGCCAAGGTCTCCTCCATTGCATCCCGTCCCAAATGCGCGAGGCGACCATGCAGTTCGCCGGCATTTTCATTGGGGAAGATTGAAAGCGATTTTTTTACCAACATATCCCCGGTATCCAGCCCCACGTCCATACACATCGTGGTTACCCCTGTCATGGGATCACCCTCCATAAGGGCTTTATTGATGGGGGACGCACCGCGATGGCGCGGAAGTAGAGAGGCGTGCACATTAATACACCCGTATCTGGGAATATCCAACACCTCCTCAGGTAAAATCTGCCCGTAAGCCACGACCACTATGAGTTCCGGCTTCAGCTCCCTAACCTGCCTAACCGCGTCTTTATCACGCAGTTTCTGCGGTTGGAATACGGGCAGATCGTGTTCCTGCGCGAGTTGCTTTACCGGAGAAGCTTCAAGTTTGCGCCCGCGCCCTTTAGGGCGATCCGGCTGGGTAAACACCCCCACAATCCTGACTCCACTTTCAATCAGACCCTCAAGGGTGGGAATCGCGAACTCAGGCGTCCCCATAAACACAACGCGCATATGCTTTTTATCAATCACAGCTGCTCCTTTTGCTGCTCCATAATTCGCTGGTATTTTTTCCGGAACATGCCCCTCTTCAGTGACGAAAGCCGGTCGACAAACAACTTACCCTCAAGATGGTCGATCTCGTGCTGAAATGCTATCGCCAGCAGACCTTCACATTCGCGCTCGATCCACTTCCCCTGCATATCCTGATAGCGCACCTTAACCCAGCTTTTACGTTTGACGCTGGCGTAGTAACCCGGCACGGAGAGACACCCTTCCTCTTCGCTGCAATCACCCTCGCTATCGGCAATCTGCGGATTCACCGCGCGGATCAGGTCGGGCTCTTCCTTGCTGCCACAATCGATAATAATCACACGCTTCAGCACCCCCACCTGCGGGGCAGCCAGGCCCACTCCGGGGGCAGCATACATGGTATCCACCATATCTGCCACCAGGCTGATGATCTGTTCATCAATATATTCCACCGGCGCACTCTCCTGGGTCAGAAGAGGGTCAGGATAATGAAGTATCCGGCGCAGTGCCATGTTTGTTCCTCCTGTTGCTGTGTGTCAGGCTATCTTCACCTGGATGAAAGGGCTGAGTTTGTCCTGCAGGGTCTGCTGCACAAAACCCAGGGTGCCGGCCACACTTCCTGCACAGCCTTTGCATGCGCCCTTGTACTGTACCGCAAGCACGCAGGTACCGTCATCATCACATTCGAGGTCATCCAACTCAATCCCACCGCCATCGCGCGATAGAACCGGACGGACATCCGCATCGAGAACTTTTTCAATCGCACGGATCTTCTTCACCACCGACAGAGAGGCAAACGCATCCCCCTGCTCCTGATCCGGATTCTGCTCCCGCGCCATCTCTGCGCGTACCCGTGAAAGGATGTCCACCAGATAGTATTTGCGCTTTTCATGCCCGCCGGGCTCAATACACGATTTACAGAACGCCCCGGCCTTGGTGTAGTCTGTGATCGCCTCTACTGAGGTCAGATCGTTGATGCGAATGGCGTCTTCGACCGTCTGCAGGGTAACCCGCGCACATTCACATACAATGTCCTTCTCCTCCAAGGTGGAGATATCCACATTGCGGTAGATGGAGGCTGCGCGCTTGATCACCTCATATGCCATGACACTGCAGTGCATTTTCTGCGGGGGTACTGCGGCCGTGTCTTCCGTATCACGCAGGGCGTGTTCCACATCCAGGTTGGTTATTTTGGTCGCCTCTTCAACGGTCTTGCCGATACACATCTCTGCCATCATGTCGGTAGAAGCGATGGCGGTACCACAGCCGAACGACTTAAAAGACGCGTCCTTGATCACCTCGTCGTCGTTACCTACAATCCAGTAGAGACGCACGGTATCGCCGCACGATTCCGCGCCTTCGTTGGCGACAATCAACTTCCCATTCAGACGCTTGGCGTCCTCTTCGGTAAGCTCGCCGAAATAGCGCGGATTGTTCATGCGTTCGGCTACCTTTTTCGAATACTGCTCCCACAGGGAACCGCCGATAAGATCATTTTTGCCCATATTTCATCTCTCCCCATCTATTTTTCAAGCTGTGCCTGCATCTAATTTCTTCACCTGCTATAGCGGCGTACAGTCAATCACCCCGTATCAATACGAGGTAGACATGCTGCGCAGGCGCACAATCGCCCTTTTAACCACGTCAATGGTGTAGTCGATCTCTTCTTCAGTAGTAAAGCGCGACAGGCTGAAACGCACCCCGGTATGGGCCAGATCTTTGTCCGCGCCGATAGCGGTAAGAATCGGGCTTGCCTCCAGGGATTCAGAGGCACATGCACTTCCGGTGGAGGCTGCGATCCCTGCCTGGTTCAAATCCCAGATGAGCGCTTCCCCTTCTACGCCGCGAATGCTTACATACACGGTATTCGGGGTACGCAGTTCTCGCTCCCCCACTACCAGAACATCCTTCACTTCCAGCAAGGCATCCTCAAGCTTATCGCGCAGTCTGCGCACCTCTTTCTGCTCATATTGAAGATTCTGCGTCGCCAGTTCCATAGCATACCCCATGCCTACAAAGCCGGGCACATCAACGGTACCGGCACGATGGCCGCCCATCTGCTCGCCCCCGTGGAGCAACGGCGGCAGGGACACCCCTTTGCGCATATACAACCCTCCGACACCCTTAGGGCCGTGGAATTTATGTGCACTGAAGGTGAGAAAATCAATCGGGAATGCACTCACATTCACCGGTATCTTGCCAATAACCTGCACCGCATCCGTATGCAGATATACTCCGCGCTCGCGGCACACCTCACCAATCTCCTCAATGGGAAGAATCAGACCGGTTTCATTATTCGCCCACATTACCGACACCAGTGCCGTGGTATCGGTAATTGCATCGCTGACCATTTCTGCGGTTATCAGACCGTCCGCGTTGGGCGAAAGCCATGTGACCTTCACCCCCTGGCGCTCCAGGAAGCGACACGCTTCGCGAATGCTGGGATGCTCCAGCTTCGTGGTGACAATGCTTTTCTTACGCGTCTCCTTCAGAAGGCTGAAGTACATCCCCATGATCACTGTGTTATTGCCTTCGGTAGCGCAGGAGTTGATGATGATATCATCCTCGTCATCCGCACCAATCCCGGCATAGAGCTGTTCCATGGCACGGTGCAGGAAGGGACGCACCTCTATGCCGAAGGAATGCAGTGAATTGGGATTACCATACATCTGGCAGTAAAATGGCTCCATGGCATCACGTACCGAGGGATCAACCAGGGTGGTTGCATTGTTATCCAGAAAAATTCGTTCCATATAAAGATCCTCACTCCCGCATGCGGAACCGATTATGCGATCCCGACAAGCATTTCAGGCGCCTTGCGCCGCACGGTTAAACAAACTTCGTAGCTATAGTATGCCGTACCAGCGCGGCACAAGTCAATATACTTGACAAGAAAGGTTGGGTTTAACGACTACAGAGTGGCGTGGTAGTTCAACCCCTTGTGCGATGCGAACTCCACCGTGTCACTCCCCGTGTGCAACACAGCGCGCTCAGGCTCCACCGTCAGCTTCATCTGTTGCTCAGGGTGGCGCTGTTTAAATACCGTTAGCAGACACAAGGCGCGTTCCACACCGTCTCCGCGTTGGAAATTCCACACCTCATCCGGTTGCGCCAGGCGCTGCTCAGTATATATGGATTCGGGTGCCATGTGCTGCAGTGTTTCTATGACTCCGGCGTCATTGAGATCGGCGCACCCCTCAACACACACGGGATTGCGCTCCAACGCTGCACGTATAAACGGATCCCATGTACACTCCTGCATATCGCGATAGGCATAAAAGGCGAGATCCACCATGGAACTGTGCTCGCGCTGGGTGCGCAGCGATTCAATCACCTCATCGCGCTTCATTCCGGGGGCGAGTTCAACTGCAGGACTGTCATCACCCTGCTCCTTGGTGGTGAGATCGGGCAGGCGTGGAGTAATCTCGATAAAACTGCGCAGATCTTCAATCAGGGTGCAGGTGGCATCGCCACAACAGTCAAACTCCTGCAGTAGTGCATCCTGCACCTCCTGCTTATCCAGATCCGCACGCGGGAAGCGCTTAAAGAACTTCTCAAAACGCTCCAGATCGATACGCCCCTCCAGCGGCGCGGGGAAAAAGTCATACTCATCCACTTCGTCGAGGAGCTTATCGCGCGTTGTACGATCGCCCACACGGAAGGAGCTACCGTGTTCACAGCGGTACACCTTCTCCAACGCAACCCAGTAGTTTTTGCCGTGGCGCTGGTGCTGAAGCTGAAAGCACGTCTGCAACTCCGAATGCTGGCGCAGAAAATTACACAGGATCTCTTCATTCAACTCGGTGTGCATAAACCCTGTCAGAGCCTCACTGAAATGTGTATAGGCTGCAGGATCAATGGTGGCCTCCGGATACACCACATGAATATACCCGCTATTATGCGCCACCATGGTGACCTGTTCATTGCGCAAAGCGCGCTGAGCACGTGCAGTGAGAGCGGTGCCGTTAAACCACATATTACGTGTAACTATGCGGCGATTATTGGTAATAATTCCGTCGCGCACATCAACAAAGTTCTGCGAGTGGAGCGGCGTAGCCATCAGATATATCTGCTCCAGGGGAATATCGCATATCACATACAGCGCTGCCGCGTACAGGGTGGAGAGGGATACACATTCTCCCGCCCCTTTGGCATACCCCTCGCGGTAACAGAAGGCATCCATCGCTTCAACGGTCTCGGTTTTCCAGTAGGGGATTACATCGCTGTTGTACTTATCCAAGCCGAAATGGCGCCGGATATTCATATCGAAGTAATATTTGTCCCCGGTATAACCGAACAGGGCATTGCTGCGCTCGATAATCTCCGGATCCATGATATCCCGAAAGCGTTCGAGTTCAACATCCTTGCGCGTCAGTCCCCACGAATCGAGATCAAGGTTAAAATCGTACCGATCCATGATAAACTGTTTGAGACGCAGAATTTTACGGTAGGTATTGAGCTTATCCAGCTTGGCGAACCAGGGATCATCGCGCCACGCCCACACCGCAGGGGACATGATATTGGCGAGCACCAGACTGTAGAGTAACTCAGGGTAGACAAAAATCTCCAGGTCGGACAAGGTCACGGCGCAGGAGTACTTCTCCACCATCTCATCGCTGAGAGGGGGACCTGTATGTTTGGTTTCGTGTGTAGTTTTCATGCGCGCAACTTTACCGCCATCCGCAACAATTGGCAACTCCACAATTGCTGACCTGGCTAGTTTACAACCCAGTGCAATCCGGAACCAGCTATGTGAATTGCGAAATGCAGGACTAATCAAATACCAATGGAGCAAAGGAGCGTTCTACTCATGCGTGAGATGCACAAACATACCACCAATCTGGCCGACATTATCGGCTGGAGTCACTACCTGTGTGCCGAGGTTCTCAAACCCGGGGATATGGCCGTCGATCTCACCCTGGGCAACGGCAATGACTGTCTGCATCTGGCCCGCTGTGTCGAAGCCGGAGCCACGGGCGGAGTGCTCGGCTTTGATATCCAGCACGCGGCGTTGGAACGCAGTGCAAGACTCCTGGCAACACATGACTTCCCTACCTGCATCCACACCGATAAGACACGGGACTGTTTTGTCGCGCACACCGAACCGTACCCTGACGCCACCACCGGCGTACACCTGTTCCACTCCGGACATCAGGATCTGCAGCGCCATCTTCAACGCGCTCCCAGGGTAGTCCTGGGCAACCTGGGCTACCTTCCCGGTGGGGATCACAGCATATCCACTGCTGCTTTCACCACCCTTGGTGCGGTGAAGCAGGGCCTCGCTGCTCTATTGCCAAAAGGACGCCTGATTATGGTGGTGTATCCGGGACACCCTGCAGGGCAACAAGAGGCTAAAAACCTATCTGAGTTTTTCACCACCCTGATAAAGCAAGAGTGGGATGTAATCCAAATCGGCTGTCCCAATGCAGCCCAGGCACCGTTTCTCCTCAGTGCCGAGCGGCGGGGCTGAGAAAGGATGACGAGTCATATATACAAATATGCCAAGAAATATTTCAATTTTTCGCAACAACAATTTCGAAATCTACGCCAGCAACCTTGCTGTTTACCTGTATAAACCAATCAAGAACATAAGCACGACTATAAATTGTTCTCCAGACAAAAAATAAATTGCAATTAACTGAGGAAAAGGGTAGACAGCTATTCCCGGCCGCCCCATAAACTGCTGAAATCAGGACGGTCATAATTTTTGCTTTCGTAAACAAATGCCAATATCATCTTCAGGCGGTACATGTATACAGTAGAGGTTATTCGGCATCG